>Ga0193752_1000215_pt1 | contig 68223 bp, 61 predicted proteins | sample H1c1metaG_FD_144924 | JGI IMG/M metagenome (GOLD analysis project Ga0193752, IMG submission 144924) | Soil microbial communities from a riparian zone of the East river system, Colorado, United States - H1c1 | ecosystem: Environmental > Terrestrial > Soil > Riparian zone | place: USA: East River... | reverse complement strand
GCCAAGGCGCGCTCCGCCCCGCTATCCATTTTGCCGGTCAGCGTGACAACGCCGCCTTGAGTCTTAACCGAGATGTCGACGCCATCGACGTTGCTTGAGTACATGAACGTCGACTTTACCTTGGTCGTTATCCAGCTATCGCTCATCTCGTGAGAGCTCGACGCATCCTTCGTCTTCGCGATCGCTTGCTTGCCGTCGACGATCAGTTCGTTATTCACTGCGACGACGCCTCGCGTGCTCAGCGCCAATTGTTTTGCTAATTCCTTTGTAGTGTCGGTGTCCGCCGATCCCTTTAGCGTCACTTTGCCGGCCGTGGTGTTCACGTTGATGTTCAGGCCGTCTGTGTACTTGTTCCAGGTCAGCTTCGACTTCACAGCGGCGGTAATGGCCATGTCGTCTACGGTTTCACCGTAGCTACGGTTAGCTGATCGTGCGGGCGCCACATAGTCGGCCTTGACCACGATATTGTTGTCCACATCCTTGATGCCGTTGACGCCTAATGCGATCTGCTTTGCAAGATCCTTGTTGACGCCGCCTTCCTCGGTGCCCGAGAGAGTTGCTTTGCCGCTGTGAACCGATACTTTGAGATCGTTGGCGCGCAAGTAAGGGCTCAGCGCGTAGGTTGTCCAAACCGAACCAATGATGACGTTCAAGGCATTTGCCGACGTCTGCTTCGCCGTCTCGATCGGATTCTTTTTTCAGTGACGCCCAGCCGCTCTACCAAGCCCATCGAGCCGCACACGAGCGGCTGACTGCCCACGTTCGCTTACTCTCTAGTGCTCCGCTCGCTTGTTGCACTCCATTTAATCTTCATCGCGCTGTCCGGCTAAATAGGTATCGAGACAGGGCGATCTTGCATGGGCGAATCTGTGGCCGCGAATCGTCGGCTCGGCGCGTATTGCCAAGCGTCATCTCTACCCCTCTGCTTTATCAGCTTTTTTTGGGTACACTATGTCCGACACCGCACATAGCACGTTGGGAAGTCGTGGCCATTCCAATTGCCATTGGTTTCCCCACTTGCGACCAGGATCTACATGGCTGAAGAGCACTCGCCGCTACAGAATCAAGTGTTGGCCGCACTGCCGGACGATGTGCGGCTGCGGCTATTTCCTCACCTTGAAGACGTCTCTTTGACGCTTGGGGAGGTTTTATACGAATCGGGCGATACCCTGCGCTATGTGTATTTTCCAACCGATTCCATCGTCTCGCTCCTGTACGTGATGGAGAGCGGTGCATCGGCAGAAATTTCCGTTGTCGGTAACGAAGGGATGATCGGTATCGCCTTATTCATGGGCGGCGAAAGTACGCCGAGTCGCGCCATCGTGCAAAGCGGAGGCTACGCCTATCGCTTGTTGGGGCAACGCTTGAAGGATGAATTCAATCGTCACAGCCAGTTACAGGTGTTATTGCTCCGCTACACGCAGGCACTGATCACGCAAATGGCGCAAACCGCAGTGTGTAATCGACATCACACTATCGATCAGCAGCTATGCCGCTGGTTGTTACTGTCCTTGGATCGATTGCCGACCAATCGTTTGACCATGACGCAGGAACTCATTGCCAACATGCTGGGTGTACGCAGAGAAGGCGTAACCGATGCGGCAGGAAAGCTACAAAGTCTCGGCGTGATCGAATATAGCCGCGGACAGATTACTGTCTTGGACCGGGCGAAGCTCGAAACGCTCAGTTGCGAGTGTTATGCCGTCGTCAGAAAAGAAACCGATCGGCTGATGCCCAATATTCCCGCCCTCTAGATCCAGCTCGACTCAGCCAAAAACAAAAAAAACCCGCTCAGACATTCCAAGCGGGTTTAGAAAAAGGTCCGCAATAGACCCTCACTGGCGGTCGGCTACTATCGTGAAGGCGCGATAGCGGCGACGGCAGTGTTTGCGATGATGACTTCGACACGGCGGTTTTGTTGGCGTCCCGTGGCGGTATCGTTGCTCGATACCGGCGCGCCTTCGCCCTTACCCAGCGCCGACATTCGAGCACCGCCGACACCTTGGCCCATCAGATAGGACTTGACCGACTCGGCACGACGTTGCGACAGACCCTGATTCAAGTCGTCGCTACCCATACTGTCCGTGTGCCCTTCGATCTGTACATTGCTATCCGGATACTTGTTTAGAAACGTCGCCAATTTGGCGAGGTTATTCTGCGAGCCACCCTTCAAATCGGCTTGTCCGGTGGAAAACAGCACATCGCCGAGCGTTACCACGAGACCGCGCTCAGTAGCCTTCGCGTTCAATGCGGCGATTTGCCGTTGTAACTCGTCGGCTTCGAGCTTAGCCGCATCAGCTTGAAGCCGCGAATTCTCAGCGTCCGCTCGGGCCGCTCCCGCCTCGGCGCGAGCTGAGTCTTCGTCACGACGCGCAATCGTCGCGTCGGCGCGCGCAGCGTTGGCGTCGCCACGAGCTCTCTCTGCCTCGCGTGTTCGGGCATCGAGACGTGCGGTCTGTTGTTCGTCGTTCAGCGCCTTACGCTGGTCTTCGAGCCAGCGCGTTTGTGCTTGTGCACTCGCCGTTTCGACTTTGCGATCCGCGATCACCACCAAGTGCTTGCCGAGCGCCGCGTCCTTCGCTCCCCGAGGTTCTTCGGCCGCCCGCACAGCGAGTTCCGCATCCTTGATTGCGATGGGAGCGCGGCTGGACAGCTGCGGATCGGCTTGCAAACGCGTCAACTTGCCGCGAACACTTTCCGCCCCTTCGGGCTTGGTGGGAGCGGACGAGCAGGCTGCGAATAATATGGCCGCGACCGCCAAGGCGAGCGATGTTTTGACTCTGGATTGGGTATTCATTGTGCAGCTCCGGAGGTGCGTCGCATCTCCTGTTTCAGTGTGTCAATGCTCTTTCGCATATCGTCGTTGACGGCTTTAGCTTTGAAAGCTTCAGCTTTCGCGGTGGCCAGTTCGGCATTGGCGCGCGACTGTTCCGCGAGCTGCTGAGCCAGGATCATGTCCTCGTTGTGCACTGCGTCCCGTGCGGCGGTCAACTGCGTGCGCGCATCAGTCAATTCCGGCGATGCATTGTCGGCCACGCGCGTTCGGTCGGCATCGGCAATGGCAGTCTCGGCCGCTTGCAAGGCTTGAGTGGGGGGCGCCGGCGCGGAAGCGCAGGCGGTTAACAGCGCCGCCAATGCGACGCCGTACAAAGTGGGCATTTTCATAAAGACCTCGGGTGAATCCAGCGCAACGCTTGATTGGCGTCGGGATTTATTGCGCCAAGACTAGGCGCAAAAATCCTGCTGGTCGGTGCGGTGTCGCGCTTATGGCAAAGCGCCACTCCGCTAACGCGGCTCATCCCCGCTTCGTTTGGGCAAATGTCCTACATGCCCCGCATTCGTTTTTTATAAGTGTTGTATCGCACAGACCTCTGAATTTGGGAGGGTTAACTACCTCCATCGTCCCGCGCAATCTGGCTCTTCTCACCGTATCGCGCTCGAAACACCATGGGAGAGACTAAGGTGACTCGACATACCGTCCACGCGCTAGGCCGCCGGCTCGCATGAAAGCCGAAGCTATCGAACGCCCGTCTATGGAGAACCTCCTTGACACCATCGCTGCACTCAAAGACGTCAAGCAAGTTAGTCAGATTCAAATCATTGCCGAGAAGGCGGAGCGCGACATCAAGCACCTGCTCGATCGATTGGCGATTAGTGACCGGCACCTAGCTGCTGCCAACGTTGATCTTGAATCGTTCTCATACTCCGTGGCGCATGATCTACGGAGTCCGATTCGACAGATCGCGGGATTCTCGAAAATTCTCGATGAAGAGTACGGATCTCTCCTTCCCGAGGAAGGGCAACGATACTTGCGCAAGATCAGCCAAGGCGCCCGGCAAATGGGCAATTTGGTGGACGATTTATTGCACTTAGCGCAAATCGGTCGCCAGGGCTTAGCGCTCCAGCACGTGAGCCTCAATGCGGTGGTGACTGCGGCCCTTGAAACGCTGCAGCCGGAGTGCACAGGACGGAGCATCAAGTGGCACATCGATGAGCTTTCCACCATCTCCTGCGATCAAGGACTCATGAAGCAAGCGTTCGTGAACCTCCTCTCCAATGCTCTGAAGTACACGCAACCTCGCGAACTCGCCGTCATTGAAGTGCGCACGACGAATTCGAGTGGCGAGCATGTTGTGTTCGTCCGCGACAATGGCGTGGGCTTCGACATGCGTTTCGCCAGCAAGCTATTCGGTGTATTCCAACGTCTCCATCCGGCCAGCGAATTCGAAGGTAGCGGCATCGGCCTTGCGACTGTGGATCGAATCGTTCGCAAGCATGGCGGCCGCATTTGGGCGCAGGCGGAACCGAACCGGGGAGCCACGTTTTCTTTCACAGTCGCCGCAAGCGTGTAGTGCGGCCGCACGAGTCTCGCGAGGAACGCTAATGTCCGAGGAAATCCTCCATCCGGAAACGGAAATCGAAATCTTATTGGTAGAGGACAACCCATCCGATGCCGAGCTAACCGTCCGCGAACTGCGTCGGCATAAGTTCGCCAATCACATTCTCACGCTTAACGATGGCGAGCAGGCTTTGGATTTCATCTTTTGCCGCGGAGCGTATCGAAATCGTTCTTTGTCTCGGCTTCCGAAAGTCGTTTTGCTCGACATGAAGTTGCCGAAGATCGACGGGTTGGAGATCTTGCGAGCCATCAAGGGCGATCCTCGTACCCGCGCGCTCCCGGTGGTCATGATGACTTCTTCCAGCGAGAAGCGAGATCTCAGCGAGAGCTACAAGCTAGGCGTCAACGCTTTTATCCAAAAGCCGGTGGATTTCGACGAATTTCGCCGCGTCATCGAATCGGTTGGGATTTTCTGGCTTGCCGTCAATCGGGCCCCGCCACCAGAAGTCTTTGATGCCGGCTAAACGTCCAACATTTTTCTATATGTGCGATATCGAACAGATACCGCTTGCTTCGAGCGTAGGCTCAATGGAATGCGCTGCGGCTTCGAATATAGATGGATGGGAGGCGATGCATGGTCACCTCTATCCTGCCGACACACCCTCTAGCCGGTAGCAAAGAACGACCGACTCAGGCGCGTTCACTCGAAGCCTGGCAAAACGAGAGCGGGAGCACGGAGGCTGCCAAAATCATCGGCTTCACACTCATACGAACGATTCCGCGGATCGCGGCTAACCTGCTTATCAGTACGGACGCAAGCTTGACAAAAACAGTCGACATGAACCTTGGCGATAACCGCCTGCTCGCTACTTTGCCCATCGATGTGATTGAGCGCCTACGTCCCGAAATGGAACTCGTCGCCATGCCGCTCGGTAAAGTGATCTACGAATCCGGCACCGAACTGAAAGAAGTCTATTTTCCGGTGCGGGGCTGCATCGTTTCGATGCTCTACGTCATGGCGGACGGCTCCTCCGCGGAAATTGCCGTGGTCGGCGACGAGGGCATGGTAGGGATCGCCTTGTTCATGGGCGGAGGCACGACACCCAGTCGAGCGATAGTACAAAGCGCAGGTCGGGCGTTGCAACTTAAAGGCTCGGCGCTGCTGCGGGAGTTCGAGCGTCATAGCGAACTGAAAACGCTGTTACTGCGCTTTACTCAAGCCTTGATCACGCAAATGTCGCAGACCGCCGTCTGCAATCGCCATCACAACGTGGAAAAACAACTGTGTCGGTGGCTATTGTTGAGTCTCGATCGACTATCCACCCACGAACTCACGATGACGCAAGAGCTGATCGCGAACATGCTGGGCGTGCGTCGCGAAGGCGTCACCGATGCGGCCGGAAAACTACAAGCACGCGGGTGGATTCTCTACAGCCGCGGGCGAATCAAGGTCCTGGATCGGCCGGGCCTCGAGGCACAAGTATGCGAGTGCTATGCCGTCGTGAAGAAGGAATACGACCGCTTGCTGCCGGCTAAGACTATCGCTGCAACGACGCCTCCGCGCGCCACAACGACTTACACTCAGATCGTCGAACCAACATGAAAACCGCCAATGCAGCGCGTCTGCGTCTTCCATCGAAACTCCCGACGGGCATCCGCGGGTTCGATGAGTTGAGCTACGGCGGAGTAACGGAAAATCGCACCGCGTTGCTCATGGGCGGCCCAGGTTTTGGCACGACAGACGAACTGGGCCGAATTCGCAGCGCGGACCCGCCCGCACGCGGTTCAAACGGCGCTTTCAACCACGCAAGGAAATCGCACGCGGCAACCAGGCAGCGCGCGCGATGACCAAGAAAACTAACAATGGGAAACGTCGCGCTTTGCCGAAGTCGGCAATCGCAACGGCTGTGGTCATGCGCCTATACATCGCGAGCAGCGCGCCGAATTCGATGCTCGCGATCGCCAATCTTGAAGCCATCTGCAAGGAACACTTGTCGGACCAATTCACATTGGAAATCGTCGATGTTCTCGAAAGCCCAGAACGCGCACTCGCCGACGGCATTCTCGTTACGCCGAGCCTTGCCAAGCTTTCGCCGTCGCCCATCGCAAAGATCATCGGCAACCTCAACGACAGGGTCAGCGTGCTACATGCACTCGGAATAACATGAGATCCCTGAAAAACCCGCGTCTGGCGCTCAACGGAAGGCTTCGCGCATCGGTGAAGAACGAAGGATTGGCATCCACAATTTTACGTTTGGGCAAGAACGCCCCGGAGAGTTTGGCGATCCAGTCGGGTGAAATAGACGCCATCATCGATCCCCATAACGGCCATGTCATCTTGTTGCCCGAAGCACAAGCGGCCTTAGTCGAAGGGAAAGCCCGCTTCCGCAGCCTGGTGGAACTCTCGACGGATGGCTATTGGGAGCAAGACGAACAGTATCGTTTTGTTTCGCACACTGGGGCCGCTATTGGTAACACTCAAGCCGGCACCGGCATTCTCGGGAAGACCTTGTGGGAGCTGTCGTTCGACGATGGCCAGCAGATCGATTGGCCGACGTATCGCACGCAACTCGCGTGGCGGGCCATTTTCCGTGATCTCGAGCTGCGATGCCTTGACCAGCACGGCGAGCTCCGCATCATCAGCATCAGCGGTGAACCTTTGTTTGCCGTCGACGGCGGCTTCAAGGGCTATCGCGGCATCACTCGCGATGTGACCGACCGTGTCCTGTTGCAAAGTGCCGCGCCGGTATTCGAGCCGTTCGCATCGACAATATTGGATTCGCTCGCGGCGCAAGTCTGCGTACTCGACGCCGACGGGACGATTGTCAAAGCCAATGTTGCCTGGCGCGCACTCGCCGCCGCACATCGTGGCGATGGCGCGGATGTATCCGAAGGAAGTAATTACCTCAGCCTGTGCGATCAGCTCGTCGGTAACGAACACGTGGACGCAATCGCGATGGCCGCTGGGGTCCGTCGAGTGATTGCGGGAGAACGCGAACTCTTTCGCTATGAGTATTTCTGCGGGGCGCGCGAACCAAGGTATGTTGTGGCCAGCGTAACGCGACTACGGAACGACGAAAAGGCACGGGCAATCGTCTCTTACGAAGACATCACCCAAATCAAGCAATCCGAACAGCTCTTGAGATTAGAGTGCGTCGTTGCCCGCTGTCTCGCCGACGCCGACTCGACAACCGCAGCGTTGCCGGCACTCATTCAAGCGGTGTGTAAAACACTCCGTTGGGATTGCGGCCAGTACTTTCGATCGGATTCGGAGTCCGAACTCCTCCACTTGGAGCACTCGTGGGGAAGATCTTCGGCCGTCGTTGCGCGGTTCCTCGCAAGATCGAAAGGTGCAACGATCCGCTTCGGCGCAGGAGTGAGCGGCAGAGTGTGCGTATCGGGCGAACCCCTTTGGATACAGAGCAGCTCGACTCAAGCTCTCATACCAACGCAAGCGCACGAGATCGATCTCAACACTGGCGCCAATGCCAGTACCGAAATGCACATGGACGGCACATTCGCGTTTCCGGTCGTCGCCGAAGGTAGGGTGCTCGGCGTACTCACGTTCGCGGCCGAGACCATCCGCGAGCCAGACGATCGATTGCTGCAAACGGTAAGGAGTATCGGCAGTCAACTCGGGCAATTTCTGTTGCGACAACAGCTAATAGAGAGTCTTCGCCAGAGCGAGTCGCACCTGCAAAGACTGATCGCACTGTCGTCCAATTGGACCTGGGAGCAGGACAGCGAATTTCGGTTTACTAAGTTCGTGGGAACTACGATGAGCGGGTGCGGTAGCGTACTCGGCAAGACCCTGTGGGAGCTACCTTCGATGGTACTCGACGACGAAAACGAATGGATTCGACACAAGTCGGAGGTGCGGGCGCGTTGGTCTTATTGCGACTTTGAGTACGCCACCCAACTTCCGGAGGGCCAGCGACGTTGTTATCGCATCAGTGGCGAGCCTCTCTACGATGCAGGCGGAGCATTTATCGGATTTCATGGCACGGGTCTTGAGATCAGGCGCACTGAGTCCAGGTAAACACCTGCCCGTGATCGACCTTATATTCGCATAAGCGGCCTACCGCACGCAGGCAATCGGTTCGGACCGTGTATAGTGAGCAGTCATCATGATGGAATGCTCTTCCATCTCGACACAGCAACGCCGACGCATCCTAGTCGCAGGTTGAATAGCTCACTGCGATCGCGGAGAACCCATGGCTGTGACAAAAGCCAGAGCGCCGGAAAACCGGCTCATTGCCGCACTGCCCGAACGCGCGCGGCGCCGTCTGCTCGCCCACTGCGACGTAGTCAAACTCGATTTCGCCGCTGTGTTGAGTGAGTCGGGCGCAAGCATCCGCCACCTCTTTTTCCCGCTGGATGGCTTTGTCTCCTTGATCGCCACACTCGACGACGGCCACAAGCTGGAAGTGGGGATGGTGGGGGATGAAGGATTGGTCGGACTGTCGCGTATTTTCGGCGTAAGCACGTCGCCACAGCATGTTCTGGTGCAGGGGTCGGGCACAGCACTGCGAATTAGCGCGGCCGCGTTCATAAAGGAGTACGAGCGGAACACGGCGTTGCAAGAGTTGTTGCACCGCTACGCCTACGTGCTGATGGCTCAGCTCGCACAAACGGCCGCGTGCACGCATTATCATCTTTTGGAAGCGCGCCTCGCGCGTTGGTTGCTCATTACGCGCGATCGAGCGCACTCCGATAGCTTTAGACTCACGCAGCAGTTTCTTGCTTACATGCTCGGTGTGCGACGTGTCGGCGTCAGTGAAGCTGCGAGTGCCCTGCACCGGCGCGGTTGGATCGATTACAGCCGCGGCAAGATTGTTATCAAAGACGTTGCGGCGCTCGAACGCACTACATGCGGTTGCTATTTGGGCGGGAAAAGAGCCTACGAGCGGACCATGCGGATATGATGTGTGGGAGCCCCGCAGGATAGGAGGTCCTTGTGGACATGCGGCCTTTTCCTCGCCGTAGCGCCCTCACCGGCGCGGCAGCGAGAACACCACCAACGTTGGCGTCCCTCCTCCGCTGAACGTCGCCGATCCGCCGCCGGACGTCACCGCCACGTACTGCTTGTTCGCGACGGTATAGGTTGCAACGCCGCCGAAGATTCCGTCACCGACATCGACGCGAAAACGTTCAGCGCCTGTGCTGGCATCGAACGCCAGAAAGTCTCCCGACGGCTCTCCGGTAAAAACCAATCCACCGCCAGTGGTCGTCACAGCGGCAAGCATCGGATGCTTCCCGCGATACTTCCAGCGAACGCTGCCGTCGGTGACATCAATGGCAGTTAGCCATCCGCGTGCGCTGCCAATTGGCGTCGCGTCACCGCCTATATAAAGACTGCCCTTCACAAAACGGATGTCTTCATTGTCTGCGAGTGAAAAACGATGGCACCAATCGACGGCCGGAACGTAGAGCAGGTTCGTATCGGGGTGATACGCGGGACCGTTCCACTCGACACCGCCGAGAATCCCGGGACACACGTCTGTGCCTTTGCTGCTCAATGGCACATCCACATTTTTTCTCGTGGTCACTTCGGCTTGATAGAGACGCTCATGCGTGTCTCGGTCAAGGGCATGCAACAAACCATCCTTGCCAGTTGTGATGAGGACGTTACGGTCCTTGCCCGCAATCCGGGCGCGAAGCAGAGGACTCACCTGCGTCCGGTCCCAGTCATGAGAGTCGGAAGGCACCAACTGATCGAACCAGCGCAGCTTTCCGGTCCGCACATCGAGCGCCAGCGCAGCGTTGGTATAAAGATTTTTCCCAGGCCTCAGATGCGCAGGAAGATCGGGCGATGGATTTGTCACGGCCACATAAAGTTCGCCCCTATCCGTGTCGAGTGACATCGGCGTCCACACCGCACCGCCACCCGCGGGCACTCCCGGAATTTTCGTCCACGTTTCCGAACCCGGTTCACCCGGTCGCGGAATTGTGTTGAATCGCCAGACTGGCTGACCATCCGATAACTTGAAGGCTCCGATCCAACCTTGAATATTGTTCTCGCTGCCGGCCGGCCCGATCACGATGAGATCTTCGAAAATCAGCGGTGGCATCGTGATGGTTTCGCCGAGCGACGGCTTGGCCACTTGGCGCGCCCACAACATCGCACCGTCTTTCGCATCGAGCGCGAGCAAATAGCCGTCGGCCGTCCCCATCACGACATAGCCATCCTTCACGACAACGCCGCGGTTATTGGTCCACAGCATCCTGTCTCGCGGCTTCCACTCGTAGCGCCATTTCTCTTGGCAGGTCGCGGCATCGATCGCGGCCATGATGTAGGCGGTCGAGATGTACATGACACCCTGATACACAATCGGGCCGGAGTAGAACGTGCCGCTCCTTCCAATCTTGTATTTACAAGTCACGCGCAGGTCGGACACGTTTTTCGTCGAGATCTCCGACAATGCGGAATAACGCGCGCCCGAATAGCTGCCGGTGTGATGCAACCAGTTCGCTGGGTTTTTGTTAGACGTCAGGTCGTCCTGACTCGGACCTTGACCGAGGGGTGTTTTGCGTACGCCAGCTATGAAGTCTTTAGCAGCCTCGAGTGCGGGCCCAGTTGCAGCGAGCGCGGCGAGATCGATAGTCTTGAGCATCGCCGCCGAGCCGTCGAACTGACGCGTTCCCGCCGCCATACCGTTCCGCTCCAGAACGAACGTAAACAGATCCGCATAGTCTTTGCCGGAAAGCGAACCGACCGCCGGCTTTGGCATCGTCGTGCGAACGATGTAATAGAAATCGCTCGCCCCTTTCTCTGCCCAGCTTTGGACAAAGCGAGCACCCACTAGCGCAGGCGCAGTCGCGCCTTCAAGAGCCGCTCCATGACAGCTCGCGCACTGTGCGCCGTATACGCGCTGTCCGCGTGCGGCTTGCTCCGCGCTAAATCCCACGCTTTGTGCAACTGCGAAAGAGGATACCCAGGGTGCGACACCTAGAAGGGCGATTGAAAAAGAGAGGCGTTGCCGTTTCGAAGGGTTGCCGCTGACATTCATTGTGCACCTGCCATTCGCATCCTGGTTGAAATCCATCTCATTACACTCTGTCCATCGGAGCCTAAGGTCTCGGATCTGAATTCATCCTGAATCAACTACTGAGTACGCTGAGTCGCCTCGATCGGCCAAAAGGTTTCGGAAAGGCGAATTATTTTCCCTCGCTCCCTCACCTGCCCACACGAATAGACGACTCACCCGTAGTGACGATTTGACCTACTCGAATCTTGCAACGCTTACGCAGCTCGAGCTGGCCATCCACGTGCACTTTCCCCGCCGCAACCGTCGCTTTCGCTTCCCCGCCGCTCGTTGCAATACCGGTGGTCTTAAGTAACGCATCCAGCGCGATGAATTCACCCGACAACTGAAACTCGATAACTTTCGACATATCGGTCACTAACCTGTGTTTGAGGATCGGACTGGCGCCGAGAGTTCCGCGATGGCGCGAAAGCGTGCCGACCGAAGGCGGCCTTGAGACAAGGCCCTGACTAACCAACTCGGAGAACTTGTAACTTCTAAGAGAGCGCCCGCTCACGCACTTCGTTTGAAACAAATGTGCCGCAAGTTTCGCACTGTGTTGTTTTTGTTTCGATCGCGACTTCCGTATCGGGGCTATCTGGATCCGTCCGACGAATTTCGATGCTTAAGTTGCGAACAGTCCGACAACTCGGACACATTGCGGGAGTCGACGTAATCGTCACGGTCACTTGATTGTCCATCTCCCGATCATAGAGCGATCTCTTTCGCCAAACAACGACCACGCGCGAATGGACCTAAAGCTTTGACTGGCTTAAAACTTGCGCAAGGCGAAAGAAGTGTGCCAGTGTGGGTTTCTGGATTCTAATCACTCGGGACGCGAGCTAACGGCCGGAAGCGTTTGCTGCTCGCCACTTGAGTGAGCGATTCTCTAGCGCTGATCGGACTCCATACTCTCTACTCCGACCGCAAGAGGCTCCACATTTCTAAACTACCTACCACACAGAGCCAGCAAGTCGTAAACGGTTGGCCAAATTACGTCGCCAGCGAGTTCGACGGGCTGTCGATTCTGAGGTTCATTAGCGAGGACTCCATCGCAGCGGTGTTTCTCGCGCGCGAGGTGAAACCCGAGCGACTGGTCGCACTCAAAGTGCTGAAAGCGAACTTCGCTGCCGACGTACAGTTGCGCACGCGCTTTCAGAACTGCGCACGCGCTGCCGCCAGCATCGTTCATCCAAACGTTGCCGCTATTTACCGAGTGGGCGAACGACCGGACGGCTTGCCATATATCGTCCACGAATACATCGGTGGTCTATCGCTGGCGGATCTGTTGACCGGTACCGAACTCCCCTCAGTGGACGAGTCCACCCGAATCATTGTGAGTCTGGCGAAGGCGCTGGCCGCAGCGCTTGTCAAAGGCATTGTTCATCGCGACGTAGTACCTCGCAACGTCGTCATTGAACAGGACTCTGGCCGCGTCGTCCTGACGAATTTCGAAGCCGTCGGACCGAAGGAAGAAGGATCCGCGCCGTCGCCGGAACTTCTTTCGCGTTACGTTAGCCCCGAGACACTTAGCGGTGACGCCGTGACTGCGGCCAGCAACATCTTTAGCCTCGGCGCGATCGCCGATGAATTGCATGCGGCTCGCGGACCGAAAGAGTTCGGTCAGGTCTTGAGGCGATGCGTAGACACGAATCCCACTCAACGACCTACAGCCGAAGAGGTAGTGCGACAACTCACGATTGATGCGCCCGCGGAAGTCCCGCTTAACCCGGTGCCACCCACGCAACGCGCAGCGGAATCTTCGTTGATGCGCGTTGCAGTCATCGCCGGGCTCCTGATCATGGCGCTAGGGGCGGCCGTGGGCTTCTGGGTTTACGATTACTACAGCCAGTGAGAAGTCCTGCGCACTATGGCGCTCGCCTTCAGTGCCACCGTTTGCATCGGCCCTTCGCAGTCAGCCAGGAAGCCCTCGGCCGGCGACGCCGACTGAACTCTGTAGGAAATATCCTACACGGAGTCTGAGTGATTGTTCCGTGACGCCTAGTGAGCATAACTTTCAGACCCGCGCCTCCTAGGACTTGTGTTGCAAGTGTGATTGTTGTTTACAATCCCATGAGACCAAAACTACACACTCACTTATCTTGGGGTGCGGCAATGCAGAGCGACATCAGCCCAAAGGGGGCTCACGGGGAGATAGCTTTCGGTTGTGCTCATGGGGGTCATGGGCAGAATGCCACCCTGAATGAGCGTGAACCGTGGAATGAGCTTTTGACCGCAGCCGGTCCGCGCGATCACATTGTGCAGCTCTATCAGGATCAGCAATTCTTAAATCGCGCAGTATGCCGCTTTGCCGCAGCGGCAATTGCCAATGGGGAGGGCGTCATCCTCGTGCCCACCGCCGCACATTGGGAAGCATTTTGCCCGCGCTTGGAAAGCGAGGGCGTCGATATCGCCGCCGCGCAAGCGCGCGGGCAACTAACCGTCGTGGATGCCGACGAACTCCTACCGCAATTCATGAAATCGGCGATGCCCGATGCGCCAGTGTTTCTCGGACTCGCGGGCGAAACCGTCGCACGGGCACGCGGCGCAAGACGCTATCCGAAGGTGCGTTGGTGGGGCGAGATGGTCAACATTCTTTGGGAACAGGGCAACGTCGCCGCGAGCATGAATCTTGAAGATCTGTTCGACAAACTTTCGGACGAACAAGAAATCGCGATTTTCTGTTCATTCGTGATGGATAATTTTAACGGCGACGTGCAATCGCGAATGTTGCCTCGATTGGGACAGAATCACTCGCATCTCATTCCGGTGGAGGACTATGTCCGCCTCGAGCGCGCTGTTGCCGATGCGCTACGCGAGACTGTTGGCATCGATGAAGCCTCCGTGTTGGAAGGGCGACTTCTGGAAGGCTATTCAACGCGATTCCACATGCCTCGTCCCCAGGCGCTGCTGCTCGCCTTGCGGCAAACGCTGCCACTGATGGCGGACGCAGTGCTCGCCAAGAGCCGCACGCTGTATGCCGAAATGAAAATATAGCTATGCCGGTAGGGTCGATATCCGCTGCTCAAGTTCTCTCTGCTTCCACAATGCTCGAAGGCGTTAACGAATTGCAGATGGGTAACGACGTGAGCGGTATTTTAGACGCGCTCACGATTCCCATTGTTTTGGTGGATCGAGATACTGTCGTAACCCGGTTCAATCACGCTGCACGCACAGCGTTGGGTCTCAGCGGAACGGATATCGGACTGCGGCCATCTCAAGTGAAAGCACTAGCGAGCATTAAGGACATCGACCAGTTGTCGGTTCGCGCGATTGCCGATGGCGCTGATCAACGGTCTGAATTCCACTATGGAGAGCGTTGGTTCGCTGTCAATGTCGCACCCTGCAAAGCAAGCAATCACCAGATAAGCGGTGCAGTGATCACCTGCACGAATGTCACCGCCTTTCGCGCCAGCGTTGAGCAAGCGCTTTACGAGCGCGAATACACCAAGGCAATTTTGAATACCGTGTCGATCGGATTAGTCGTACTCGACTCCGATCTGCGAGTGCAAACGGCGAATCGCGCTTTCTACGAACTGTTCGACGTTTCCCGCGAGACGGCAACGGGAACCTCTTTTCTGGATCCTGGCCACGATTGGAAAGGCCTCAGCCTCAGAGTGGCATTGGAAGCAGCGGTCACGAGCAACACTGCATTCGAGACTTTTGAGATTCAGCGCGACCTGCCCAACCTCGGTTGTCGCGTATTTCAGGTCGATGCGCGAAAGTTGTCTCGCGAAGAGAGTCATTCGCTTCTCTTAGCTGTGCAAGACATCACCGATCGCAAGCGGGCCGAGGAAGCATTGCGAGTATCGGAAGAACGACATCGTTTGTTGTTTACTTCGATGGATGAGGGGTTTTGCACAATCGAGGTGATCTTCGATGGTCAGCATTGCCCAGTCGATTACCGCATTCTCGAGGTGAATAACGCCTTTGAAGAGCAAACGGGAATCAAAGATGCAAAAGGGAAGCTGATGCGTGAGCTGTTCCCCTTGCATGAGCAGCGCTGGTTTGACATCTATGGTCAAATCGCTTTGACGGGGGAACCTGCCCGCTTCGAGGAGTTCGCCGCACAACTCGGACGCTGGTACGACGTCTATGCTTTCCGCGTCGGCTCCGCGGAGAGTCGCCAAGTCGCAGTGCTTTTTAGCGACGTCACTCCTCGAGTCCGTGACCAGGAGGCGCTACGCGACGCCGATCGCCGCAAAGACGAGTTTTTGGCGACACTGGCTCACGAGCTGCGCAATCCGCTGGCGCCTGTCAGGAACTGGCTCGAAATTATGAAACGATCCCCGGACAACCCGGCATTGTTGGAACGCGCGCGGACAACAATTGACCGGCAGATGTTACAGATGGAGCGTTTGGTCGATGACCTGCTTGATATTTCTCGTATTCACAAAGACAAGCTTGAACTACGCAGAGCGCGTATCGATTTGACGTCGATCCTTCATCAGGCTGTCGAGACCTGCCGTCATCTCGCCGAACGCGCCAACCATACCTTAACGCTGACCCTTCCACCGGCGCCTATTTACGTGGATGGCGACGGTGTACGGCTCGCTCAACTCGTCTGCAACCTTTTGAACAACGCTTGCAAGTATACGGAACAGGGCGGTCATATCGGCTTGAGCCTACATCAGGAAGGAGACGACGCGATCATTTGCGTCAAGGATAGTGGTGTAGGAATACCGTCTGAAATGCTGGGACGCATTTTTGAAATGTTCACGCAAGTCGATAGCACGTTAGAGAAATCGCAAGGTGGACTCGGCATAGGATTGACGCTGGTGAAACGTCTCGTCGAAATGCACGGCGGAAACATCGAAGCGTTCAGCGAAGGAACCGGACTAGGGAGTGAGTTTAGGGTGCGACTGCCTCTGTTGGTTTCGGAACCGTCGATTTCAGTGCTCCCTAGTCGCACTAGCGCACCCGCCTAACAGCTTCGAGGCTGTTGCCTGATACCGAGACGCGCCGACAATCTATCGAGACCCGGCCATCGATGAATGGCGACTTGATCGGATTGCCGTTCCGACACTCCTGCTACACGGCATGACGAATGAAAATTCGGACTACCAGGGAGGCGGCAGCGAATATTCCCGATGCGACGCTTGTGTCGTTTGAAGACGCCCGTCATTCATTCCCAATCGCACCTCTGCGAGGTGACGAACAAATACGGCAATTGGTGGCTGCAGGGGAACCGGTAATCACTCACGTCGGTTCATATTCTGTTACTGGGGCACTCTCAGGGAAGATTCACGAATACGTCCATTCAATAATTCTATACGGGCAAGGGAACGCTCTCTGTCGTAAGTGCATTCGTGTGCTATGTACGAAGATCAGTGGAGCGAATAATGCGTCGACATCTAGTGCAAGTAGTCTCAGTCTGCATCCTGGTCGCAGCTTGGCCGACACTTACCGGCGCAGCCGAGGAGAGGATCGGCGCTTACGATGCCTACTACGGAAACTATCTGATCGCCGAAGATCACTTGATCGGCATCAATCCTTTCATCATGGACAATGGCGAGAAGGTAGTGCTCTTTGCCGACTATTCTTCCGGCGTCGTGCGTCGGCTGTTCGCAGTCTCGGACATTGAATTTTCGATGGGTCCCGGGTTTAACTCTCCGTCACCCGTAGAATTGACGGTGCGTTTTGAGAAGGATGAGAAAAGCGGGACCGTCAAAGGAGTCTCTTTGCGGCGGGCGATGGGTAAGCCGCAGTTCGCCGAGCGCGTCGCGCTGAAGAGTGAAGATGTCTCGTTCGACGGCGCAGACGCCAAGCTCTCGGGCACGCTGATCACACCGGCAACGAGAGGACCTCATCCGGTCATCGTCTTGCTGCATGGTTCGGGTCCACTTACACGCTACTCGTTCGGACCGTACCCGTACTTCTTCACGTCTTTTGGCATGGCAGTGCTGATCTATGACAAGCGTGGGACTGGCACGTCAACGGGAGTGCGCATGGATGCATCCACCGCCACTGTGCAGCGACCGACACGCTATCCAGACGATCTTGTAAACGACGCGCTCGCAGCGCTGCACCTACTTCGAGAGCGCAACGACATCGATCCAAAGCGGATCGGCTTCTGGGGATCGAGCGAAGGCGGAATGGCGGCGACCCAGGTTGCAGCGCGATCGCAGGACGTCGCGTTCGCCATCAACTCGTCGGGCTTCATGGAACCACTCTGGCAAACACTGCGGTATCAAGTCGGACCCACGCTGCGGGCGAATGGTGTGGCCGAAGATCGAATCAAGCAACAGGAAGCCATCGTCGAGTTATGGCTGCGTACTGCCCGCACCGGGAAGGCCTGGGCAGAATTTCAGAAGCAGGAACAAGAAATTGTCGCGGCGCGGGGCTCTTGGTTCTTTCAAACCCGAGGCAAGTACTCGTCTGTGGAGCAGATGCAGTTCGATTGGGATCGCATCCTGACATTCGATCCCTTGTCGCAGCTCGCAAAGGTGAAGTGCCCCGTGCTCGGTGTATTCGGCGAGCTGGATACAGCCACCCCGGCAGCGAGGGCTGCAGACAACATGCGACGAGTTCTCGGTCAAGCAGGTCACAAGGACTTTACGACCAAGATTTTCCCCAATGCCGGGCACTCACTTTCGGAGCGTCCCACCGGCAGCCGGATGGCACCCGGTGTCTTCGATACGCTGCGCACTTGGTTGCAATCGCGGGTGACACCTAGCGACACCGCGGTCCGATAGAAGCAAGGCCTCAAATACTACGAAGGTCTCTTCAACCCATGCTTCGTCGCTTGCTCAAACGCGTACCCCATTTGCAACACGCTCCACTCATCACGATGGCGGCCGACGATTTGAATGCCGACCGGCAATCCTGACGCGGTAAATCCTGCGGGCACGGAGATCACGGGATTTGCCATGAAGGAGATGTACCAACACGATCGCATCCAATCGACATAGCTTCCCATTTGCGCGCCGGAAATTTCTGTCGGATACGGCGTATTCACATCGAATGGAGAGACCTGCGTCACTGGCAGGACAAAGTAGTCGTACCGCTCGAAGAATTGCCGGCTCTGTTCGTGCATCAGCCCTTGTCGCGTGAGCGCACGGCCTACATCGGCCGCCGTGAGTCTCTCCGCCTGCGCCACTTCATACTTGATGGTGTCTTTGACCCACTCCGGTTTTCTTTTAACCAACGGTGAGTATTGAGCGTAATTGCCGGCATAGCGAAGCGTGGAAAATGCTTCGTCGACGCCGGTGAAGTCCGGTTCGGCTTCTGCAACAACGCAGCCCAAACTCTCAAAGACCTTTCGATTTGCATCCACCACGCGCCGTATTTCCGGCTCGAAAGGTATTCCGCCCAATCCCTTCCACCACGCAACGCGAGCTCCTTTGAAATCGCGCCCCAAAGGGCGACGGAAACGAGCGCCGTCTTCCGCAATCGAGAGTGGATTGCGCGAATCGAATCCCGCAAGCACGCTCAAGAAGAGCGCAACATCGGAAACCGTTCGCGCCATTGGGCCGGAAACAGAGAGCGGTGACCACGTTGGCGATCCGACGATGCGGCCTGGCGAAGGGCGCAACCCGACGACATTGCAGAACGCTGCTGGATTTCTGAGTGATCCTCCCGTGTCGCTACCGCCTGCAATCGGCGTCATTCCGCACGCAAGCGCAACGGCCGCGCCGCCACTGCTACCGCCGCAGGTTTTCGTTAAGTCATACGGATTGCGAGTTGCGCCGAATACCGTATTGAATGTTTGCGAACCCGGCGCCGAATTCCGGAGTGTTCGATTTCCCGAGCGTAATCGCGCCCGCAGCCGAGGTGCGCGCCACTAGCGGCGAATCGACCTTTGGAACGTTGTCGCGAAAGAAAGGAGACCCGAACGTCGTTCGGATTCCCGCCGTATCAACCAAATCTTTGTGTGCGACCGGCAAGCCGTGCAACGCGCCGAGCTCGCCTCCACGAATTGTTTGCGCATCCGCACGCGTCGCTTCTTTCATCGCATGCTCGAAAGCGGTTGTCACGATCGCGTTCACGCGAGGATTCACACGCTCGATCTGGACGATGTGAGCACTCATTACTTCACGGGCCGACACCGACTTCTGGCGAATCATCGCCGCCAACTCGGTGGCGCTGAGAAAGCAGAGTTCAGACGCGGCCGGGGCGGCGTTCGCCGCGGCCGGCAATGAGGCTGCAATCGCTGTCATCCCTACCGACTCGCTGAATTCACGGCGAGTCAATAACGGTCCGGAATCTGTGGGTTTCATCGCGAGTCACTCAATGACAGGAGAGGTTCGAAAGGCGCCGAGCACATCTTAACCAAATGAGGGCGTTCATCATTGGGCAGAAAGTCCCTTGAGAGTCCTTTACCGTATAACCTTATCCAGCATCCAATTCCGTTCACAGGCTTACATCGGTCGAAGCGGGCGTATGCAGACGAACGAAGAACAAAAGACGCTGAAATGGTCGATCGCCTTGACGGTGGTCCTCGGTGCGGCCGGTGTCGCAAGTGGGCTCGCGACCGGGTCGCAGGCCATCATCTTCGATGGCATGTACAGCTTCGTGGATTTGACGCCGACTATGGTGTCGTTGATGGTAGTGAGGCTGATGGCGCAGGGGTCGAGCCATCGCTTTCAGTTCGGCTACTGGCATCTTGAGCCGTTAGTAGCAGTCTTCCGCGACAGCATTCTGGTCGTCGCCTGCATTTATGCCGCGACTGACGCCATCAATACTTTGTCGAGCGGCGGACACGAGGTGGAGTACCGGCTCGGCGCTATCTGGGCGGGCGCGTTGTGTGTTGTCGGATTGGGGATGACGATCTATTTATTCCGGCGTGCTGCCGTCCTGCAATCGCCTATGCTCAAACTCGACGCGCGCAGCTGGCTGGTCAGCACGTTCCTCAGTCTGGCGTTAGTGATCGGCTTCGCCATCGCCACGACGCTCGAAACGACCGCACTGCGATCATGGATCCCGTATCTAGATGCGATCGCACTCCTGAGTATGGCGTTGCTCATGGCGCCATTGCCATTGATCGGTCTCTGGCGATCGATGAGAGATGTGCTGCAGATTGCGCCCGACGAGCTCGATCGCAAAGTGCAGTCGATTATGGAAAGCCTCCTGCTAGAGCGAGGCTTCGTCGACTATTCGAGTTACATCGCCAAGGTAGGTCGCATGCGGTTTGTCGAGATCCACGTGCTCGTGTCGCCCGATTCGCGTATCGACACTGCCGCAGTGGATGCTGTGCGTCGGGATATTGCCTCACGTCTGAACGCGAAATTGCCGAACTTCTGGCTCACACTCGACTTCACTGCCGACCGCGCATGGTTGTGACAATCGCCGGTGCTAAACGCCCCCGATTCCATGCGCCGTTCCATTCCCTAAATTCTGGGTTTCAAAGAACCTAAAGCGCCTTTCGTCGCTCAACCCAGCACCGGAGTAGTATTCGAGGCACATTGTGTGCTTCCTCTGAACCCTCTTAATTAAATGCAATCGCCCGCGCACTTGAACGACGGCCGGTCACTCGACGAGGCCTTGCCGCGCGATGTTTGGGTCGGTCTCGGACGATTTGCGGCGTACCAACGCTATCGCCGCTACACCTGGCCGTGGTTTCGGCAGCGATCGTGGGTGTTGTGGCCCTTCGCGATCGCCAACGGGTTTTTCTTCGGTATGTGGCACGCGTCCTCGATGACAACGTGGCACGACCTCTTACCGCTCGGAAGCCGGGCCATCGTCGCGTCGATTTTGACGGTGAGCCTAGGTCCCTTGCTGGCGCTCGGCGTTCGCTATCGCAGATTGCCTTATCGCACCGAAGTTGCCATGGTCATCGTCGCGATCATTGCAGGGATGGCGATGTCGCATATGCTGCAAGGGTGGGTAGGCGACTACCACGAAATGCTGATGAGCCGCCACCACGGCAAAACGATGGCGAATGCGCAGGCGGTACAAAATGTCTCGCAGACCATCGGCCAGTGGATGGGCCGTTTGCCGTACTGGTTGGGACTCTTCTTGGTGGGAGGCGGCTGGGAACTGCGATCGTACTTTTCGGAGCGAAGGTTGCTTGCCGAGCACGTGCAATTGCGGGACCTTGACGCCTTACGGCGCGAAAAGGCGGCTACCGATTTGCGGCTAGCGGTTCTTCAGGCACAGATCGAACCGCATTTTCTGTTCAATACACTTGCGTCCATTCGCTCAGTGGCGCGGTCCGATCCGGAGCGTGTCGAAGCCACCATCAATGCGCTGTCGAGCTACCTGCGCACCACTTTGCCGAAGCTGCGACAGGAGATCGGCACTCGGCGACCAACTCGACATCTGCGCGAGCTACCTTGAGCTCATGAAAATTCGTATGGGCGCGCGATTGAGTGTCGAGATCGATGTTCCAAGCGATTTACGAGCCATGGAGTTTCCTGCGTTACTCTTGATCCCGCTGGTCGAAAACGCAGTCAAGCATGGCGTGGAACCCACAGCGGAGCCAGTGACGATCGCGATCCGCGCCCGCATTGTCACCGCCGACACACACCAGCATTTGCAAATCGACGTCGACGACACGGGCGCCGGATTGGCCGACGAGCCAGGCGCCGGTGTCGGCCTCGCCAATGTTCGTGCGCAATTGGAACATCGTTTCGGCGCCGAAGCGACGTTGACTATCGGCAGCAAGGACGGCGGCGGTGTTCGTTCGCGCATCACACTGCCCAAAACCGCATGAGCCGGCCCACCGCAATTATTGCCGAGGACGAGACGCCGCTGCGCGACGAGTTGCGCGCGCTCCTCTCGGACCTTTGGCCGACACTTGCTATCGTTGCAGAGTGCGCCGACGGCCGCCAAGCAATCGATGCGATGCAGAGCCATCAACCGGATGTCGCGTTCTTGGACATTCGCATGCCACTCGCCAATGGTTTAGAAGTCGCGCGCTACGCCAAGAATAGAACGCATATCGTGTTCATCACGGCTTACGACACCTTTGCCGTGCAGGCCTTCGAGGACGGCGCTGTCGATTACCTGTTGAAGCCTGTGGATCGCGAGCGGCTGCGACTTGCGATCGACCGCATCGCCGCGAAATTGGCCACTCGTCATCCAATCGATTCGACGCAACTCCTCGATCAGTTGGAAGCCCGAATGCTAGCGCGCCCCGAGCGCATGAAATGGATCACCGCAACGGTAGGCGGCGCCGTCCGCCTCATATCGATCGATGACGTGATCTATTTTCGCTCCGATGAAAAGTACACCCGCGTCGTGACCGCAGACGGCGAGGCATACATCCGAGTGACGATTCGAGATCTCCTGCCGCGACTCGATCCCGATATGTTCTGGCAGATCCATCGGGGCACGATTGTCCGTGTCGCAGCCATCCGGTCGGTGCAGCGGGACGACGACGGCAAGCTTCAAGTCACCTTCACCGGCAAACCGGAACTGCTTGCCGTGTCGCCCTCGTTCGCCGCGCGCTTCAAGGGTCTCTGAGTACACTCCCATTTCATAGCCCCGTCCGGCAGGTTCGTTCCCCTCCTTTTCGGTTACATCGCATGCGCTCGACGCGGGTATTCGCAAGCGTAAATTCCCTCGTCACGACAAACGCGGGAGATACCGATGAGCGACAAGAACCGACTGCGAGCGACCGTTGCGAACTTGGCTGTATTGACCCTTTCCTTCCTATCGGCAAGTGCCCACAGCGCGGTATCGCGCGACAAGCTCGTCGTGTCCACCGGCTGGTTACAGCAGCACTTGAACGACAAAGATCTGGTAATACTGCATGTCGGCGATAAGAAGGAATACGATGCCGGCCACATCGTCGGCGCTCGCCATGGAGGGACGGAAACATTCACGGTGAATGGCAAATTGACGCTCGAGTTGCCGGCGAGCCAAACGCTGCACCAACATCTGCAAGCATTAGGCCTCGACGATAACTCCCGCATCGTCGTCTACTTCGTCGACGACGAATTTCCGAGTGCGACCCGCGCCCTCGTCACGCTCGATGCCGCGGGACTTGGCGAACGCGTCGCCCTCCTGGATGGAGGCTTGCGAGCGTGGCAACGCGATGGCCATGCACTCACACAGAAAGCAACACCTGTGACGCCGAGCAAACTCGAGCCACTCAAAATGCGACCGCTCATCGTCGACGCAGCCTTTGTGCAGGAAAAGCTCAAGACAACCGGTTACAAGATCATCGATGCGCGCGCGCCGGTTTACTACGATGGAGTGCAGGCCGGAATGGGCCAGGCACCCGCCAACTTAAAAGGACATCTGCCGGGCGCGACCAATATTCCATTCACGTCGGTCACGGACACCGCCCTGAGTTTGAAATCCGCGGATGAGCTCGCTGCGCTCTTCAAGGCGGCAGGCGTGTCGAAAGGCGACCAGGTGATTGCGTACTGCCACATCGGCTATCAAGGAACGGCAGTTGTGTTCGCGGCGCGTTCGCTCGGCATCGATGCGGTGCTCTATGACGGGTCATTTCAGGACTGGGCGCGACGCGGTTTGCCCGTTGAGCTTTCGACATCCTCAAAGGCCGAATAACGCTTCAAACAGAAGAGCTAAAGGCACCGAGCATGCAACGACCCTACGCAGATCCGTACGTCGCGGGCTTCGGTCTCGGACTGGTGTTGCTCGCCGCCTTCGTTCTGACCGGCCAGGGACTCGGCGCTTCGGGAGCATTTGCGAACGTCGCAACCGGACTAGTTGCCGAGTTCCGGCCTGCTGAGCTCGCGACCAATCGCTACTTCGCAAAGTATGCCGCATCAGGTGCACCGTGGACTGCGTGGATGGTGATCGAAGTAGTGGGGATTGTCGCAGGCGCCGCGGTTTCCGCTGCCCTCTTTGGACGATTTCGATTCGCAGTAAATGGTGGACCGAGTGTCAGTCAGGCGTCGAGACTGACGACAGCAGTCGCGGGCGGCGTTGCGATGGGAGTGGGCGCCGTGCTCGCGCGCGGTTGCACGAGCGGCCAAGCGCTTTCGGGCGGCGCGTTACTCAGTCTCGGCAGTTGGATCTTCATGCTCGCGGCTTTCGCGGCCGCGTTTGGTGTCGCTCCGCTCGCTCGGCGGCTTTGGCGATGATGCTTACCGACAGCCTTTTCATCGCGTTCATCCTCGGCGTCGCGTTCGGCTTCGTGCTCGAACAGGCGGGCCTCGCGGATGCGCCCAAGCTTGCTGGACAGTTCTATCTACGCGACTTCGCCGTCCTCAAGGTGATGTTCAGCGCGATTGTGACCGCTATGCTCGGCGTGTTCTGGTTGGGGCGATTCGGGCTGATCGATTTCTCCGCGCTTTATGTGCCGGAAACTTTTCTTGCGCCGCAAGCGATCGGTGGCGTCATCTTCGGCTTGGGCTTCGTGATTTGCGGACTGTGTCCCGGCACCGGCTGCGCAGCCACGGGCGCAGGACGCATAGACGGGATGGCGACCGTCGGAGGATTGTTGCTGGGTGTGTTGCTGACCGGTCTCGCGTTTCCCCTCATTGAGCCGTTCTATGAAAGCACGGCGCTTGGAGTGCGCACGCTGCCCCAACTGCTCGACGCGCCCTACGGCATGATCGTGGGGATCGTCACGGCGACAGCGCTGCTGACTTTTCACTGGATTGGCCGATTCGAGACACGCTCATGAGTCTCGCAAAACGCCTTGGCGCGAGCGCGTTCGCCCTTGGACTTGCCGCGCCCTTTGCCGGCAGTCCCTATCTCTCTGCGCGGGGACACATCGACGTCGACTACTTAGCGCGAATCATCGCGCAGGGCGAAGACCATATCGAGCCTCGTCATCTTGCGCACTGGATTCGCGACCGGACTCCACGCCTGCGCGTCATCGACGTGCGTCGCCCAGATGAGTTCGCCGAGTACGCGATCCCCACCGCCGAAAACATTCCGCTCGATCGATTGCCGCGCGCATCGTTCGCGAGCGACGAGACGATCGTGCTCTATTCCGAAGGCGGCGCGCACGGCGCGCAAGCCTGGATGATGCTGCGCGCCATGGGACACTCGCGTGTCTACTTTATCAGCGGCGGTTTAGTGGACTGGTATCACGACATCATGCGGCCCACCTTGGCGCCGAACGCAACCGACGAGCAACGCGTTGCGTTCGAGAACGCGGCGGACTTGAGTCGTTACTTTGGCGGCGTCCCGCAGTTAGCTACAACCGACGGCGATGTTGAATTGCGCGTTGCTGGCGGAAAGATCCCGCGCATCGCCACCCTCCGGAGACGCGGATGCTGATGCGCGCAGACACCGCTGATGTCGTGTTCGAGAATTTGCGACGCAAGGAATTCTCACGGCTCGACGAGCGCGGTATTGCCTATCTAGATTTCGCAGCATCGGCCTTGTACGGCGCATCTCAAGTTGCCGAGTACTCGAATAAACTACTGCAAGGCGTATTCGGCAACCCGCATTCGGAGCATGGCCCGTCCAAAGCCAGCGAAGCGGACCTAGAGTGCGCGAGAGCCGCGACGCTGCAATTCTTCGACGCCGATCCCGGTGTGTACGATGTTTGCTTTACGGCTAACACCAGTATGGCGATCAAGCTCGTTGCCGAAAGCTATCCATTCGGTCCGAACAAGGGCCTCATCTTGTCAGCGGATAATCACAACTCGATGAATGGCATCCGTGAGTACGCGCGCGCCGCCGGCGCTCCTTCCTGCGTACTACCGCTGAGCGACGATTTGAGGCTAATGAATCCCGGAGAATACGCGACGGAATTCGCGCGCTCGCACGGCCCTGGATTGTTCGGCTTCCCGGCGCAGTCTAATTTTTCGGGCGTTAAACATTCCCTGGACTTGGTGGCTCAGGTTCAACGTCTGGGCTACGACGTGCTGCTCGACGCTGCGGGCCTTGGCTGCGGCAACGTAATCAGCTTGCAGCGTTACCCGGCAGAATTTCTCGTGTTTTCCTTTTACAAGTTATTTGGCTTACCAACGGGTGTGGGCGCACTCGTAGCACGTCGCGACGCCCTCAAACGGCTGAAACGCCCCTGGTTCGCAGGAGGGACAGTCGACTTCGTATCCATCGAGCATGACCGCCATCAGCTTCGCGCAGGTCACAGCGCATTCGAAGACGGCACGCCGAATTTTTTGAACCTTGGCGCCATCGAAGCGGGATTCGACTTCGTCTCCAACATAGACCGCTCGGCTCTGGCCCTCCGACTCGATAGATTGACCGCACAGTTCATCAAGCGTGCAAGGACGCTAATACGATCCGATGGCACGCCGTTGGTCAGACTGTATGGCCCAGCATCCATGGATGGCCGGGGTGCCACCGTTGCGTTCAACCTTCTGCAGAGCGACGGGTCGACAATCGCGTATCAAAGCGTGGAAACGCGTTCCCGTGAAATGGGCGTTGCGGTCAGAGGCGGCTGCTTCTGCAACCCCGGCGCGGCGGAGTCTGCATTTAATTTCCGGCAGCTCGATCTCGCGCATTCATTGGACGCACTCAAAGATGGATTCACGCCCGACCGATTGCGAACACGATTGGGTCATGGAGCCACTGTTGGCGCAATCCGCCTGTCGATCGGTCTCCCCACTATCGAAGCGGATATCGATCGCGCGCTTCAAGTCGTCGAATCGTTTGGTTAGGGCATCTCTATCGACATTCGGGGCCGCTATCATTTGTGAGATGCGCTCCTCGACGAGGCGAGTGGTCTCAGCTCGAACCCTGAAAGTTTTTACTTCGCCTGGTAGATTACCCGCCCATCCCGAATGGTGTATTCGACCGCGGTGAAGGCGTCGATTGATTGCGCAGGATTTCCTTTCAAGACGACGAGGTCGCCGATCAACCCGACCGCAGCCTTGCCTAGCCGCTGACCGTCGCCAAATCGAAGTGCAGGCGCCGTCGTCAACGACGCAAGCATTTGCCGGTGATCCATTCCCGCATCGGCCATGTACTTGAACTCTTCGGACGTGTCGTAATCGAGCATGTAGCCCACATCGGTACCGAACAGCACTGTGCCGCCCTTTCCAACCCACGCCTTCAATTGTGCTATGCCGTTATTGGTCAGATTCCTTTGGAGCGCCGGCGGTGCATCGCGAGTTTCGTAGCGCCACAGTTTGAGAGTCGGGATGACCGAGACGTCTTTGCTTTTCATCGCATCGAGCAACGTGTCGTTCCACGGCCCTGTGATAGGCGTCGTGTGAACGATGACATCCGCGCCGGCATTGACCGCTCTCAGCAACCCGGCTGCGAGCGTTGGATGCGCGAAGACCAGTTTGCCGCGACCATGCGCCTCGTCCACAGCAGCAGCCATGGTCTCTTCGGCCATCGCAAACTGCGGATAAGTCATTGCATACATCTTGATGCCGTCGACACCGCTGTCGAGCAACTTCTTGGTCGCAGCCCGCGCGTCGTGAGCATCGGCCACTTCCGCCTCTTCCACTGGACCGAATGTGTCGACCGCCATTTGCTGCGGCACTCCGCCTTTATGCATGAGCGCTTCACCGGTGGTTCGAATACGCGGACCCGACACTTCGCCGGATTCGATGCGCGCACGCAGCTTTGTCGTATTGCCGAAGTTAGACCACGTGTCGTACACCGACGTAAAGCCGCGCTGAGTAAGCATGTCCTTGAGCTGAGCGGTCAGGTCTGCCGCTGGGACTTTGTCGGCTTCGAACCACTTTCGTTCATGGAAGTGGACGTGACTGTTCCAAAACCCGGCGGTGACCGTCATCCCCGCACAGTCAATGACGGTGGTTCCCCTGGGAACTCGCACCTTGTCCTGGCGATCCACAGCGACGATGACGCCATCGCGTATTAACACCGTGCCGTTCTCGATAGGAGTCGCGACTGGATCGATGTAAACCGTCCCACCGACCAACGCGATTGATCCCTTCACTGTCCCGACGCCTTGAGCGCCGACAGCAGAAACGACAAAAATTGCGGCTATCGACAATGCGATCTTGAGCAGTTTCATTCCCTATTCCCTTTGCTCGATGACACGTTGTAAGCGGAAGGCTGGCTTGGGACGCTCAGCTTCGCCTGAAGGTTGCAGCTTCTTTCGGTTTGGTCGCTTCTCGATGCGTGTTCCCTCTACAATGCAGACACTAGAAGCCGGCCTAGATCGATGTCCTCATGGTTGTTTTCCAAGCAATCTTGATCTTCTCCCTCGGTGCCGCGGCAGGCCTGGGAGCCGCATGGCTTACAAGGACACGCAAACGAAGGCTGCCGGCTGACTTAAGCTCCGATCGCAGTCAAATTGCCCTGTCGCAAACGCTGCAAGAGTTACAGCGATTTCGTGCCGCAGTAGATATTTCCTCGGACTCCATCTACGTGGTGGATCGTGAATCGCTCAAGTTTGTCGATGTCAGCGTGAGCGCGCAGAAGAACACGGGCTTCGTTCGCGAAGAACTTCTGCGCATGTCGCCGGCCGATCTCATTCAAGGCCTAGATCGCGACGATCTTCGCGCGACGTACGACGCCATTGCGGCAGCGGGTGGCGTCGGCAAGCTCAGCGAGACGTACTCGACGATGAAGGACGGCAGCACCCTCATCAGCGAAAACCAACGACACGCGTTCAACATCCATGGCCATTCGTACATTGCCACGATCGCTCGCGATGTGACGCAGCGAAAGCGGGCGGAAGAATCTGCGCAGCGCTTGCAGGCGCAGCTGCAGGAAGCGGAAGAACGCTTCAGACGAGCGACGCGGGGCGCCAACGACGGACTGTGGGAATTTTCGCTGAACTCGAATCACATCTGGGTCTCCGAACAGTTTGCGGCCTTGCTCGGCTACGAGAAGACCGAGCGATTCGACGAGCGCGAGCAGTTTTTCCAAGTTGTTCATCCGGACGAAATAGCGAACGTGCGCAGGTGCTTTGCCACCAGCATGCAGACCGCGACCCCCATCGACATTGAATTCAGCGCCTCGACTGGAACCGGCGAGTGGCGCTGGTATCGACTCCGCGGCGCGGTGGAGCACGATGCAGACGGCAAGGCCCTCACCTTATCCGGATCGCTGCAGGACACTACCGAGCGCCGCAAGTATCAGCAGGCGCTCATCGAAGCGACCGAGGCCGCCGCCAGTGCCAGTCGAGCAAAGAGTGAATTCCTGGCCAACATGAGTCATGAAATCCGCACGCCGATGAATGGTGTGATTGGCATGGCTGAACTATTGCTGGACACCGATCTCGATGCCGCTCAGACCGACAATGCTCGAACCATTCGCGACAGCGCTGGCGCCCTACTTACCGTCATTAACGATATTTTGGACTTCTCCAAGATCGAGGCCGGCAAACTCGAGATCGAAGCGATCGATATGGATTTGCGCGACACGATAGAAGATGTCGCGCGACTATTGGCCATTCAGGCACACGCAAAGGATCTTGAAATGGTGGTCTTGATGGATCAGTCGGTTCCGGAAACAGTCGTGGGCGACGCGGGACGGCTACGGCAAATCCTGCTCAACCTGGGCGGCAACGCAGTGAAATTCACGCAACGCGGCGAAGTGACGTTGGAATGCCGCGTGCTGGAAAAAACTATTGAAGCGATGCAGGTTCGCTTCGAAATTCGCGACACCGGTATTGGCATACCGTCCGATCGATTGGCGACGTTGTTCAACGCCTTCACGCAGGTGGATGCTTCAACCACTCGAAGATTCGGCGGGACGGGCCTTGGCCTCTCCATCGTAAAGCGTCTGACCGAACTCATGGGAGGGGAGGTGGGCGTGAGCAGCCGCGAGGGCGAGGGGTCCAGTTTTTGGATTACTGCACACTTAGGCGTCGGCAGAACGGCACGCAATGTCGCGCTGCCTCCACTCGGCCTGCTCGCCGGACAACGTGTTCTAGTCGTGGACGACAACTCAACCAATCGGAAAGTATTGATGGGGCAGCTCACCGCATGCGGTGTGACACCCACTAGCGCGTCGTCAGCAGAGGAAGCGCTGGCTGCCATGCAGGCTGCCGCCGCCGAGCACCGGCCTTTTGAAGTTGCGTTGATCGATCACCAGATGCCGGTTTGCGACGGCGCCGAACTTGGACGCAAGATTCACGGCGAGCTCGCACTCAAAGATACGCGAATGATTCTACTCACGTCGTCCGGTCAGCGGGGCGACGGCCAGCGATTTGCGGACATCGGATTTACAGGCTACTTGCTGAAGCCGCTCATGCAACGGGACTTAGTGGACTGCTTGGCGTCGGCGCTCGGCAGCAAGGCGCTCGAATGGCGGGAACGCACAAGGCCCATCATCACGCAACAAGTGTTGCGCAGCGATCGAATCGGCGAGATGCGCCGCGTACTGTTGGCCGAAGACAATATCGTCAATCAGAAAGTGGCGTGTCGCCTGATCGAGAAACTCGGATATCAAGTCGATGTAACAGCCGATGGTCAAGCTGCAGTCGATGCATGGTCCTGCGGCCGCTACGACATGATCTTGATGGACTGCCAAATGCCGGTGATGGATGGCTACGAAGCCACTCGCACGATCCGTGATCGGGAAAAAAATAGCGCGCAGCGCATTCCCATCGTGGCACTCACGGCGCACGCCATGAAGGGCGCGAGCGATGAATGTATTGCAGCCGGCATGGATGATTACCTATCCAAGCCGATCGACCGCCAACTACTGAAAGCATGTTTGGAGCGCTGGCTGACCGAGCAAAAAGCAGGCGTAAGTTAAACGCTCCCTCCTTCTCTTTCCAGGTGGCCCCGCTCGTCACTTCCCTGGCGGTTTTTCCATCCATCGTGCCGCTTGCAGGATATGGGTTAGCGAGTAGTTGCCTTCGTGACACGCGTACTCCAGCATCTTCTCTTGCCCCAGCAAGAAATGATTCTCGGCGGTCCAAGGCCGTGTGTAGTAATCCGAATCCTCGATCGTAAAGTGGTACAGAAGCTCTTTGTCTGCAATCCGCGTAAATCGCTCGGTCACGGTCGATTTCGGTGACACGTAGCTGGCAGGGCGAAAGTGTTTTGTTTCGACGACGAGCGTGTCGCCTTCCCACCACCCTATCGAATCGCCCGCATAGGTGTGAACGGTGGAAGGCCCGTGTTGTCCGCCGATGCGAACAATGCGTGACTGGGGTATTTCTTCCGATTGCATCAACAGCATGTTTGCTGTTTGAACGAACTGGTGAAGATTGTTCGACGGAATCGCCCGGAACAAGGGCGCACCGTCGGACGCAATGCATCGTTCCATCGTTGAACGGGCCTCTGGACCATCTAGTCCTGTGGCCATGCCGCGCGGTCGCGGTATTCTGCGTCGTTCTGTTTGCTGAGCGGTGAACGGTATATGGCCGTCCGGCGGATCGATGACCATTGAACTTCGAAACTCGCCGCGAATAGGCTCCAGCCGTCGCGGACGACGGAAAAAGGAATCCGAATCGATGACGGTGGGGTCTTCCTGTCGGCGAGCTGCGTCCGCCGTCACCTTCGCCGCTTCAGCTTCTGTGATGACCAACGATTGGTAATTGCGCGCTCGCTCCATCGGCAGCAGGTTGGTCATCTCCCACATCCCTTGGAGATCGACGTGACCGTCGGCAAGACGTGGAGGTTGATAGCCCTTGTCTTTTGCAATGGCCGCGCCTGCTCCAAAGACGATTGCGATTGAGCAGCAGAGGATGGAACGAAGAAGGCGAATACCGGATGCGTCGGCGATCATCTAAACACCCCTCTTAGATGGAGACGTGAGAGCGTAAGTCGGTGCGTCGATCAGGGCAAGATAACAAGGCTTCAGATCAAGAGATACGTTGCGACACCGCGTACCTCGCTTTCAACATCTCCCTGCCGTATCTCACCTGCGCAGCCTCGATCACCGATCTCGAAAGGAACTCCTCTTTGCCCAACCCGCGCTATCCGCCACCGCTAGCAATCGCAACGGTCTGTTCTGACGCGAGTCGGCGATGGCACGAGAATGTTGCGGCCCTCTCCTACAGCTCTTACTACAACCGCATTCTACTGTGAGCGTAGGCGCTGGCATTCGCCAATTGTGCGCTGTCATTCGCAATTTAATATTTTTCGGAGGGTGATATGGACGGTAAAAATACAGCGGTTTTTGGCATTTTTTCATCTGATCTGGATGCTGAGCATGCGGTCGATCTGCTGATCGCTGCCGGCTACCCAAGTTCATCCATCTCTGTACTTTTGCCGGACACACGAGGCACCAAGGCATTTGCGCATGAGAAGCACACTAAGGCGCCTGAAGGAACCACTACGGGCGCAACACTGGGCGGAGTCATAGGCGGAACCATCGGGGTGCTTGCCGGCGTCGGCGCGTTAGCGATTCCAGGCATAGGCCCCTTCATTGCAGCAGGACCGATCATGGCCGGCCTCGCTGGCTTGGGTGCCGGCGGCGCCGTCGGCGGGTTAGTTGGGGCACTCGTGGGCATGGGTATCCCTGAGTATGAAGCGAAGCGCTATGAAGGACGGGTCAAGGACGGCGGCACTTTACTCTCAGTTCATTGCGACACTTCTGACCAAGTCACACGCGCTAAGCATTTGCTAGCGGGCGCAAGTGCCACCGATATTTCCTCCACGAAGGAAAGCGCCGGTGCGAACGATCGCGATGACCCGCGAGATAAAGATATAGACGACACGACTTACGCCACACCAACTAGCGGGTCAGTGCGGATCACGAACCCCACTCCATCGGTACGACGGTAAGCGCATGTGCCAGATCGCTAACGTCCACGCCTTTAGCGATCTGGCAGTCCGCCATAGCGCTATGACCATAGCGCAATGATATGAAAACGCTGATTCGTTTCTTCTCCGCTATTCACGGGCTGATTGCGACGCTCTTCGTGTTGGCAGCTTTGACGCTCATCGTCATCGCTGCGAAGCTTGGCTGGCACACCCTCGCCACAGGCTTAACACGCGATGCGGCACAAGGGGTAATCGAAGCGGTGGGCCTGCTTGCTGGCGCAGTGGTTGCTTTGCAGATCGCACAAACAATCACTGAAGAGGAAGTTGTGCGTGACGAGCACGTCAGCGGTCCAACGCGTGTACGGAGATTCTTATCGCGCTTCCTTCTCGTAGTCGTCGTCGCGTTGGCAATCGAAGGCCTCGTTGCGACTTTTAACGCGGTTCACGAAGATCCATCGCAACTGCTATATGCAGCAAGTATTTTAGTTGCCGCCGGAGTGCTGCTCGCCGGCTGGGGTGTCTTCGTTCGCCTCAATCGCTACGCCGAAGAATTGGAGCCAGAAGCGATGGCGGCTGCCAAGCGTGAAGACCGAAAGCTTAAGTAGTCGCACCTGTTATGGGGACTTTTCATTCGACTCGCAAGTCAGGCGTTCATCAAGCGCTAAGTCCACACCGGCAGTAGCGGTACTGCCGGTGTTCTCTCGATCGATGTAGGCATCAAGCCAGAGACGACGCTCGTATCAGTCGCCGCCGCCGTAACCAGTCTTCTTGGGAATGGCACCGGGCAATGCCATCGCCGTCAGCTTGCTGCCGGTTTGCAGGACCAAGTACTGATTCCCTTCGTGCATGTAAGTCATCATGCCGAAGCGGCCGGGGCTCGGCACTGGGACCTTGCCCACTTGCTTGCCGGTTTTCTTATCCACTGCGAACAGAGCTGCTTTGCCATCGCTGCTGTCACCCGAATAGAACAGCAAGGTCTTGGTGACCATCAACGGAGCATGGCGACCACTGCCGGTTTGACCGACATCAATGCCTTTGAGCGCTGGGTTGTTCTTCACGCGATCGGGGGTTTCGCCGCTCGGGATCCACCACAGGTGCTCGCCCGTGTTCATGTCGATGGCCGTGATGCGGCTGTACGGCGGCTTGAACAGCGGCAAATCTCGCGGTCCTCGCACGCCTTGCATCCCGAGCGATGCGTAATCCGCAATGCGCGTGCCGGTGGGTGCTTTGAGCACTTTATCTCGTTCCGCGCCGGGACCCAGCAAATGCGAAGTGCAGGCTTTAACGGACGGCACATACACGATGCCGGACTCCGGGTCAGCCGCTGGCGGCGCATAGATATTTGCACCCCCGCCATCGCCAGGACACCACAACGCACCTTTCAAACCCTTACCGTTGTCGCGTTGCAGGGGTGGCAAGAACAACGGTCCAATTTCGAATTGCGAAACGGCCTTGATGGCTTCCGCGCGGAGTTCTGGCGTGAAGTCGATCAGATCGTCATGCGTGAGGCCTTGCATGTCGAAGGGTTTGGGCTTGGTTGGAAAAGGTTGTGTCTTCGCCAGCTTTTCGCCAGGCACCTTCGAAACCGCCACCGGCGTCTCTACCATTGGCCACAAGGGTTCGCCGGTGATTCCATTGAACGCGTAGATAAACGCCTGCTTGGAAATCTGCACAACGGCCGGTATGGTTTTTCCGTTCTGCTTCACGTCCAACAGCATCGGCGCCGTGGGATTGTCGTAGTTCCAGATATCGTGATGAACCGTTTGATAGTGCCAAACGCGCTTGCCGGTTTTGATGTCGAGAGCAATCACGCTCGTACCGAAGAGGTTGTCGCCAGGCCGGAAGCCGCCGAAAAAGTCGATGGTCGCGCCGTTCGTCGGGATGTAGACAATGCCGCGCTCGAGATCGGCGGACAGAGGCGCCCACGATGACACGTCGCCCGTCCATTTCCAGGCGTCGTTCTCCCATGTGTCGTGACCGAATTCGCCGGGACCGGGGATGACTTTGAATTTCCACAAGTGCTTACCCGTGGCCGCGTCGTAGGCAAGGATGTCGCCAGGAACGTTTTCGACGCGAGTCTGTTGATAACCCTGTTCCGCAGAGTTGCCGACGACAATGACGCCGTTCGCCACGATGGGCGGCGACGACGACGTGATGTAGCCGGTGGTCAGCGGAATTCCCTTGTCGACATCGTATTTGTGTCCCAAGTCTTGCAGCAGATCGACCACGCCGGTTTTTGGGAATCCCTTGATGGGGATGGCTTTGCCGAAGCCTTCGACCGGAGCGCCGGTTTCGGCGTCGAGCGCCGTCAGAAAGAATGCAGGACTGACGAGGTACACAACTCGGCGACCATTGATTTCGCCATAGCCCACGCCTTTGCCGTAGTCCTTACGCATCGAGTATTCGTAGCGCCCGGTCTTGGGCTCGGTGTATGACCAATTGGTCTCGCCGGTCACTGGATCGACGGAGACGACCGAGCGGCGTTCGCCCGCAACGGTGAAAAGCTTGCCACCCATATAAGAAGGAGTGGAGCGGCCGCTCTGTGCATTGAAGCTTGCGCCGTCCCAAGTCCAAGCGACCTTCAACTCATTGAAGTTCTGAGCGGTGATTTGACCGGCAGGCGAATATCGGGTGCTGGTGACGTCGCCACCCTGGGTACGCCATTCGATGGTCTTGGCGTCGACACGAGTTTGCGTCGTGTCCTTGGTCGCAGCGCCGGCGACAAAGGTCAAAGCCGCGCCTCCCACAAGTATTGCCAGCCGATGAGCCATGGCTAGGCCAATCGAAGGTTTGGACCGCCTAGAAGCGGCCGATGAGCGTACCGCTCCCCATGTGACTGCCGCTTGAGTGTCGGTGTGCGCGTTCATAGATCCTCCGATCGAGTCAGTGCATCGCCGCCGGGAGATTGAATGGAAATGCGTTATACCCGGCAACCCGGCGATCATGGCAACGATTCGAGTAAATGAACAGAGGACCTTAAGGTGCTCACTCGAAAAGAATCGCCAAGCCTCGGTCGCTAATCCTTTCCCTGGCCCTGCAAAGAAGTCACACCAAATAGTGCGGGCACCAGGGGTCGCCTCCGATAGCGAGTCAAAGCCGTGGCCGCCACGCCGGCGACCCTTCCTCAAATTGGTTGTCGGTCAACATGCGAACGTCTGAACCGTCAAACCGCATGACAGCTATCTCGCCGGACGATTGCGGGTTGCCGACATGTAGAAAGCTCTCGTCCTTGTAACCCTTTCGTGCTGTCGTGAAGGCGATCCATTCGCCGTCGCGGGACCAACTATTGTGCGCATCGTTGCCCGGCGATTTCGTCAGACGCTTGAGATGGGTTCCATCGGATTTGACCGTGTAGATTTCATAGTCGCCATCAATGTCAGCTGTAAATGCAATGAGATCGCGAGTGGGAGACCACGCGGGAAAATTGTAATGCGCGTGGCCGCTGATCAAAACTCGACTCTCGCCCGTGCTCGGCTCAATCACTTTGAGCGAATTCATTCCGTTTGCAGTTTCGCGATACACGAGGAGCTTGCCGTCGCTCGACCAGCTCGGAAAACCCGCGTTGGCCTTGCCATCCGTAATGATTTTGAGTTTGCTGCCGTCGCTGCGCATGATGGCAATGTCTGCCGCAGCTTGACCGTTTGGCATGGTCTGAAAGAACTGCCCAGTAGAAAACGCAATCCATTCGCTATTCGGTGACCAATCCGGCGCCAGTGCGCTTTTTTCAGTCGATGAATAGAGAACAGTTCGTTGCGCTCCGTCGGGATTCATTCCTAAGATGCTATTTTGGAGCTTGCCGGCAGTTCGGTCGATACTCGCAAGATGTTGACCGTTCGGCGAATACGCAGGAAACAAACCGGCGCGGATAAGCCGAAAGCGAGAATCGCGCGAGTACCAATTCTCATTGGGTGGCCAATCCTTCTCCATGCTCTTAACGTCACGCTGAAACACCATTCGGCTGCCATCGTGCGCCCAATTCGGATTTCTAAACACCCCGCGTGCGCCAGCAGGTCCCTGTACGCTCTCGACACCACCGCCGGCGCCGCCGCTTACAAAGCCAATCCGATTGGAAGTTGCCCAATGTGGTGACCACTTTTCTCCAGGACCCGACGTCTCCACACGTATCTGGCCGGAGCTCATGTCTATCGATTCAATTTGCGTCGTACCGCCACGACGCAGTGCGCTGATGACGCTTCTGCCATTCATCACAGGCGTCGTGTAATAGACCAAACGCCTTCCATCGGACGACCACGTTGGACTACCCACGAATTCCTGTTTGCTTGTGATGCGCCTTAGCCCCGTGCCGTCGGGTCGGATGACATAGATTTCGGTGGACTGCCATTCGACGAAGTCGTTGGGGAATTTAGGATGCAACGAATCGCGTTCGGAAGAAAACGCCAACCATTTGCCGTCCGGCGACCAATCAGGACGAAAGTCGCCTCCGGCGTGGTGCGTAAGATTGCGCAACACCTTACTGCGAAGATTCAAAATCCAAACGTCCGCTTGACCACTCCGACTCGACACAAATGCCAACTGCCTCCCATCTGGAGATAGCGTGGCTTGATCGTCGAAGCTTGGATGCTCGACGAGTTTTTCGAGCGCAACTCCATCAGTGCCTACTCCTTCAATGCGGGCGCGGTATATATCGGCTGAGCCATCCCGTTGCGATGTGAACACAATCCATTTGCCATCGCGCGACAACGAGGCGTTGTAGTCCTGGTTGGGGTGCGTAAAAAGAGGCCTAGCATTACTTCCGTCGGCGTCCGCAATGAAGATATCGGTGTTGAGCGGCGCGAGGCTACCGAAGGCGACCTCATACGGACGATCCTCTGCCGCCTGGGCTGGGATACACACGGGCCCCGCAGCAGTGCATCCGGCCAAGCCGGTGAGGACGATGCGAAAAATGGAATTCATCAGTAACTCCCGTCCGGTCGATGTGAGACTGGCTTGAGTGAGGGAGCTTGAGTGGCATGGGGAATCACCTGCAATGGCGACGCTCTGAATTGCTCTGATTTAGGTATGAGCAAGTTATGAGCGCTGTAAGTGATTGAATTGCAAGTCGCACATCTTCGGACAACAATGCCCGGGCATGGTAGATAAGCGGTTTGCGAATGGAGAACACACTTGAAGGCAGAGATTTCCTTCGATGGTTGGACGCTGCGCACGGATTCGCGCGAGCTTCTACGCGAAGGCCGTCATGTCGATCTCTCGGATCAGCCGCTGCTAATCCTCGAAGCGCTGCTCGCGCATCCGAATCAATTGGTCACACGCGAACACCTCATCGCGCAACTGTGGCCAAAGGGTGTCGTTGATTTCGATACCAGCTTAAACACCGCAATGCGCAAGCTTCGAGTCACCCTGGGTGACGATGCCGATAAGCCCATCTATATAGAGACGGTGCCGCGCCGGGGTTATCGGTTCATCGGCAAGCTCAATCCTGATCCATCGAGCACCGCCGCCGCCCTTCCACCGAAGACATCGGAAACGCTGCGAATGGGTGTCGGCCGAATCCAACTTCGCTGGTGGGTGGCCGCAATTGCTCTAATTGTTGTGGTGGGATTTGTGCTGACCGAATGGATTGCAACACCGAGGGCACGACCGTCATCGGTAGAGTTCGGGAAAATTCGCATTGCGGTACTACCGTTTGAAAACCTCAGTCCCGACCCCCTCAACGCCTTCTTTACGGACGGGATGCATGAAGAGGTGATCGGAGCACTCGTCAATCGCGCCCCCGATCTCGAAGTCATTTCTAGAACCACGATGATGAGCTATCGCGCAACCCCAAAGCCGATGAGCGAGCTGAAGAAGGAATTGGGCGTCAGCCATGTCCTCGCAGGATCCGTGCGACGAGAAGGACAGGATGTAAAGCTCACGCTGCAATTGATCGACGCGCGTAGCGATGTCCACCTCTGGTCGAAGAGTTACGAGCGCCGGTTAGAGAATGTGATGACGCTGCAATCGCAAGTGGCCTCGGAAATTGCATCGCAGCTGGCTGTGAAATTGTCCGCCGACATGGAGCTGCCGCCTTCGACACATCCAGAGGCATACGATCTCTACTTAAAGGCCCATCTTTATCCGCAGATCTTTGGTGGAAGAATTGCGATGGAGGAACTACTGAAGGTGGAGAGCTGGCTCGATCGGGCGATTTCTCTCGATCCGGCTTACGCGGTGGTCTATATCGATCGTTGTCGAATTCGCCTCCGACAATTCGCGAACAGCTACGACGTCAGCGAAAGCAACCTGACCGCAGTGCGTTCCGATATGGAAATGGCCCGCAAATTGGCCGGCGATGCTCCAACCGTGCTAATGCTTGAAGCAACGTATGCGCAAACGGTCGAATGGGACTTAGCAAAAGCGCTGCGGCTTCTGCAAATGCCTCAGGTGTTAGCGACTAAAAATCCCGACGTTCTGTTCACGCGTTCATCGGTATTGATGAGCGCCCACAAACTGGATGAAGCACGTGCACTGAACGAGAGAGCGATCGAAGCGGATCGCGGCAATACAAGTCTTCTCACCGCTCTTGCTTCGATGCTTTGGCTCGCACGCAAGACGAACGATCCGCACTACAAGACTCTTGCCGGCGATTATCAGCCGCCGGCTTACGGTAGCTTGATGTTCGCGTTTACGGGACGAACCGATCAGCTCCGAAGCCAAGTCGAGCACATGGGCGATGCGATTGATCCCGGTAGCCGTCTACTCGCGCGCTTCAACTTGCTTCGCTTCGAAAAGCGTATAGCAGAGTCACTTGAGCTGCTTGAACAGTCCGATTTAAAACGAATGCGTCAACAAACGCTGAGTCCGTTTACTATTCCTGCGATCGGCTATAAGCCTCTCGCCGAGCTGCACGGATGGACCGAATTGTTGGCGGGTGACGAGGCTGCCGCGGCGCGAGACGGAAAAGCATTGCATGAATTCTTAAGGCAGGAGCCGCCAACGAAATGGAATGCGTGGTTCTTACGTTTTCTCGCTGCTGAAGCCGCACTCTTTAGCGGCAACAAGACGCAAGCAACCAACGACGCGCGAGCCGCATTGGCAATGACCCCGCGCAATACGTTTATCGAAATGGAGCGGTACGGTCCCGCGACGGCGGCAATGATCTTTGCTTGGGCAGGCGCCGAGGATGAAGCAATCCAGTTGTTGGAAAAAATATCAACAGGATTTCCCGGCCTCGGCCCCGCAGAAATCACTCGCGATCCTCTCTTTTCGATTCCGCTTGCGAAGAACGTGCGTTATCAAGCACTGGAAAAGAAACTTGAAGCGGAGATTGCGGAGAATCAGAAACTATTCGAATGAACCGTCGAGCAACTTTCGACTCGTCTAAGTTCTGGCTCTTGCGTCGGCCCGACTGAAGACAGGCGCCGCCGAGGTACGTCAACTCATCAGTTCATCGCATCGAACGGGCGCTGGCTGGACAACCAGTGAACGCGATGACAGCGAAGTGAGCTCGACGAATTCGCTACACATGTGTGACTGACCTGCATAACCCGCCCACACTGTAGCGAGTGCATTCGGCATTTTGTCATTTCTCAGAAGGTGAAGCGCGCGGCGAAGCCGAACAATTTGCAGGCATGACTTTGGCGGCAATCCAAGCTCAAGCGACGCGCGAGCCTTTCACTCGATTGCATCCAGTCCGAGCACGGCCTGCGCCATGTCCGGCCCACCTCTAATTCCGACGTAGTCTGTTTGGGTATCGAATTCAAGGCGGGATCCTCTTCGCATCGGACCTCTGACGAAACCGGCTGTACATTGACACCTGAGATCGCAAGGATGATATCGATTGCGCCGTCGGACAACGAATGTTCGATGTACCGCGAGTCAGTAGCAAACGGCAATTCGACCGCCGTCTGTCACATGTTCATGTGACACCCAACGGTACAAGATTGTTTCGATTACTTCGCAACTAAACTTTGATCGCACAGGGATCACTTACCGATCTGGAGGTCATATGGGCGTTCTAAGTCAAAGCCGATTGCGGCGTCTCGGGTTTAAGCTTGCAGGTGTAGGTCTTGTTATCGTGATGTTGACGGCGAGCAGCTGTCCTCCCTCCAGTTTGCCGCCCGCGACCGGCGATATCGAGATTACGATACTGCGCGGCGTCGACACTGCGGGAACACTGTGTCCCATCACTCGAGTCAATTGGAAAATCAACCCAATTGCTGTGCCGCCCAGGTCAGATGGCTCGACTGTCGGCACGACGGCGATCGATAAGTGGTCGTCGCATTCCGGCGGAATCGCCAGCACCAATGGCGGTACCGCTCAGTTTCCGATTGTCTGCCGGCACACCGAAACCATGTCCGCCCGGGCTCCAGGAACGTGGTCAGTGTCCGGCAAAGCCGTGCAAGGAAATGCGCCGGCCTGCAATAAAGTGGTCGCGCCGGGCGCTGCCATTGCGGCGACATTTGTGTTCAATGTCGGAGGAACGGCCGAGAGCTGCATGTAGATCGCGATGGACCAATTGTGCCGGGAGTCCTCTCCCGGCCGGATTGGTACCGATGTGTGCCGCAGATAGTTTCTCGGTTCTGTCCGAGCAGAAACGAACAGCCGCGAATCCTATTCCTGGTGCCGAAAGTCTCGTAAGCGCAGTGAATCGAGCAGGCGCTCAATCGTTTGCAAATCCGCTTTGGTGGCTATCCAGCGCAATTGTTGGGAATCTTCATCGCTTTCTAGCAGCGTCGAGAACCGCGGGATTGAATCCAATAGAGGCGCGATTGCGCGACACGCCTCGGAATCAAACACGATGCTAAGAAAGATCGTAGCTTCGCGAGCATCTGCGAATCGGCTGCGCTCGACGGCTCGTCGCAAATCTGCAAGGCCAACCGTCGCTTCGCTCTGCAACCATGGAGCAAGCCTTAAGTTGTGCGACAGCGCGCGAGCGAACGCACCCATCACGCGGCCGCGAAGCGAAAGCAACGCATTCCAGCCGAGCGCAAACAAGCGAATGAGTCCGGGCTCATTCTCTATTGCATCAGCGCGCGTACCGGTTGCTAACTCAAGACCCAGATTACAAATCGCGAAAGCAGCTGCTTTAGCGTCGTTGTCATCGAGAGGATCGACTTCGGTGGGCAACCAACGCAAGACGTTCGCGAGATAGGCAAGTTCGCGAGCGCGAGCATGGAAGCTCTCTATGCTCTCGTCGGCCAAGTGTTGCAACTTCAAAGTAAGCGGCTGCTCCTTCGAGCGCCGCGCGCCCTGAAGCAAGAGAAGTGAACTTTGCTTCGGCAAGAGCTGCGACTCTTCGAGAAGCATACGCAACGGTGCAGTATTCGGTTCTCGCTGACTTACGCTGGCCGAACCACTAGCCGCTGATTTAGGCTCATCGTCTTCGAGATCATCCGCGATGACTGGGCTCGGCACATCGTCATTTGATTCCGACGAGCGCGCGATCGCATCAAGGTAGCGTCGCGTCTCCGCATCGTACTCGTCGAGCGCGATAGCTTCGGCCGCCGTTAATCGCTCAGCGAAGGCAAAGAATCCGCGTGCACCGTCGGCCGTCACGAAGCCACTTGCTTCACGAGACGACTCGCGTCCGAATTCTATATCGCGCAGTGTCGGTGTAGCCCCGCGGGTTGAGTCGTCCGCATTCGGCAAGTCTGTGATGCGGTCGAAGATGCGCAGGCATTTCTGCGGATCTGCAAGCCACAGTGCTCTCACCAGCTCTTTAACGACGTCTTCGCCGACGGCCGGCTCCACGATGTACGGGCCGAAGCGCTCGCGGCCATCTTCGACTAGATCGACACATCCCTCGACAACCTCGCCATACCACGCGTACCGACTTAAGGATTCCACTGTGACAAGGCGCGATAACAACGTCGTCAAGTAATCCTCACCCATTGCCTCCAATTTCTCGACGAGAAACTCCTCTCCAATTTCAGTCCACGTCTCCAACCAGTCGATCAGATCGCGGACGCTGATCGTTTCCGCGAGGCCTGGTCTCGCGCTTTTCCAAATCGACTCGTCGAACGTGAGCAGCAGCGCGCGCGTCGGCATCATCGCCATCAATACGGTTGCGTCGCTGACCCCTATCTCTTCAAATAGCGATGCGACGGCACGCGATGGCAATTCTTTCAGCAACGCCGGCATGGCCGGGTGATTTTCGAATTGCGCGATGCGGCGAGAAGAAGAGACCCCGGCGGCTAGTGTGGAATTCAGGTTGGTCGAATTCAGGGCGTTCGAAGTCATAGCGCCTCCCACTCTAGTTGAGGGGGATACTATTTATAGAGCCGGGAGCGAGAAGGAAAGGTCTAGCCGACGGGAGCGGCCATCGCTATAATCGACCCATAAGAAAAAGAAGACATCGGCGCCGTTCCCGGCCTGCCACTTCCTCCAAGCGATTGATTTCCAACAAAGGCCAAGAATCGCTTTGTCCGTGTGTTCTGCGCATGTAAACGCTTTGCGCTCACGAGTTGTGCTGCGTCGTTCGATTTTTTGCGCAACAAAGATTGCATGAAGCCCAACGGCTATCGCAGCACCACCCTGCCCTTTGCTACGTTGCAGGGTAATGCCGCGGCTCGATCGCTCATAAATAGTTGAGCGCCAACTTGATCTTCGTGTCGCGCGCAACAGCAATCGCGCTGGCGGAAAAGGTGGGCATGAAGGCATTGTTGCTCACCGCGATTCCTTCGCTCGGCGTCGAGCCAGTATCGAATTTGCTGTTTTCGTTAGCGTCGTGATACGCCATGACTGCGTACTCCCCGGGCTTTAAGTGTTTGAACGTCACGACAACTGCACCGGCGTTTGCGGGAACGATCACCATGCGGCGAGGAGCCGATGGAAACTCATCTGGATCATCGCTCAACATCACGTTGATGCTGCCGGCCTTCGAGTTGATGGCTACGACTGTGACCTCAATGGAAAATTTGCCGGCGGCGCCGTCATCGGGCACTACCACCTTCTTGCACTCTGGGGAGAGCGCTGCCACTTTTTCCTGCAGGCACTGAATGACCCGGCCCCCGCCTTTTTTAACTGCAGCACACATCTGTGCGATTTCCGCCCCGCAGACGGCGACGTTTTTCGCCTCGAACTCCTCTGACGCCTCTGCGTTGCCGCCGATTGTTAAAGAGAGAGTCGCGATCAATGCGAAAATGCGGCGAACACTAGTCATGAGCGTGCCTCGTTTGATTGAATGAAATCATCGTTAGCGGTTCGGAGTGAAAGCCCAGACAAGCAGCTTTTCCGCTTCCTTGCGAAACGCCTGATCCGCATTGGGTCGATTGACCAACGTCGGCGACATGGCGGCAGCCACAGCATGCTGCAATGCGCCTCCGAAGTCTTTCTCGTTGAGTAAGAAGTTGGCATAAGGAAGATTCGTTTCCAATCCGCTGGGATTCAATTGCACGCCCTGCTGAAAATACTGACGACCCTTTTCCTTGCCCCCAAAGAGAATTGGAAACGGGAAGGCCGAACCGAATACATACAGCTCGCCGAGCGCCGCTTGCGGTGTCCCGGAGTACACGGTGGGATCGATCGCGAGAGCGGCCTCGAAATAGCGAAGCGCTTCGTGATTTTGCGCAATGACACTGAAGTCTTGGCCCACTCGACTTTGGGCCATCCGGGTCCAGCCTAGCCAGCACAGGGGTTCGGCCCGATTGGGGTATTGATCTGCAAGGGACACCGCGCGTCGAAACACCGCTTCAAGGGCGACCGCTTTTCTGTCGAGATCGCGGCCGTCGAACTGGGCATGATCGTATTGCTGAGTGAGTTCGGTCAGCTCCGCTTGCAAGCCCGATCCCGCTTCCACACCCCGCGCTGCGGCGTGCTGTGACAGTGCCGCGAGAGCGGCCAGGACGAACAATTCAAAAACCGAGTGGAGTGCTCTGCCCATATCGACCTCACCTGAAACCTTTTGTGGACGGAGGTCGTATAAGATATTTCAAGGGCTTGATTTGACAGGACGGGACCCCGACTTATTGCCGACTGATGACTGACCTATGACCGACCAGGTCGGTACACTCCACAATTATCTACGGCCAAAGGAATCGGATTACGGATGAGCGGCGTCGAACGCACCCAAAATGGAGAAAGCGCGATCGACATAAGCGTCGAGGGCGAGTTCCGTGTCGGTGCATTGCTGGTTCGACCAGCCTCTCGCGAAATTCGGGTCGCGGGCAAAGCCGAGATGATCGAGCCCCGAGTGATGCAGGCGCTGATCGCGTTGGCGCGTCGGCGAGGGGAAGTCGTCCCGCGAGATCAGCTGGTCGATGAGTGTTGGGGCGGTCGAGTCGTAGGCGACGATGCGATTAATCGCTGCATCGCAAAAGTTCGAAGGCTCGAAGCGGCCGATACCTTCACGCTCGAAACGATTCCGCGTGTGGGCTATCGATTGACGGAGAAGACTGAACGCGCCGCTGAGCAACAAGAGCGCTCAATCTCTTCGGCGCAAGGTTCGCCCCAGAGTGTGGACGAAAGCACGGGACGGGCCTCGACATCGAAGCAACCCATATCTCGCCGCCGCAAATGGCTGATAGCAGCTGGCGTGACCTTCACTGTTCTGGCCATTACTGCCGTTGTGGGGTCGATACTTGTCAGGCGAACGTTCGGCGCCATTAGTTTCTCTGAGTTCATTGAGCCCCTCTACAACGACTCGAAACCAAACGTTGCGGTATTACCTTTTGACGTGATCGGCAACGACGGAGACAGTCGATTTTTAGCGGATGCGATCCCTGCAGCCATCAACAATCAGTTAGTCAATCTGGGGTTTCAAGTGGTGTCCCCCGCCATCGCGTTTCAGTATCGAGGCGAACGTAAGGCTCAAGCCGGAAAGGAATTGGGCCCTCGTTACGTCATCGACGGATCGGTGAGAGTCGATGGCGGTAGACTCCAGGTCATCGCGAGAGTCGATTCGGTTTCCCGCCCCATTAGCGTGTGGTCTCGAACTTTCGAAACCGAATTACGCGACACCAGTCAATTGCCCGATCGAATTGCAATCGCCATCGCTGGTTTGCAATTGTTCGCGGCTTCCACTCGGGGTGCTCAATTTGTGAATGCGCCCGAAGTGGTGGCGGGCGCTCAGCGATGGTCGGAAGCGATGCGCACGGGCGATGACATGGGCGCTTATCTGCTGGCGAAAGGGTTATTACGAGAAATGCCCAATGTCTTCACCTATCAGATCAATTATGGGATCTCTGTAGGGGCCGCAATCGACATGATTCCAGCCTCCGAAAGAGCAGAGGCACTTGCCGAAGCGCGCAGAGTCGTGGCTAGCGCAGCGTCGATGACCCCGGTGGGCTCACCGTACGCGACCCAGTCACTTCTCCCGACTGTGGACTGGGAGAGCCGCGAACACGCACTGCGTAAAGGCGCCGACACTTACACGAGCTATTCGTCGTTTCGATACGCGCTCGCGGTCTTGCTTAGTCATGCTGGCCGCGTGAAAGAGGCCGCTTCTTTCGCTCACGAGGCCACCAGCATGGATCCGCTGTCGTCTACCCACATACTGACGTATGCAGGCATTCTCGACACCGAAGGAAAATACGAAGCAGCCGACGTGCTGTATTCTCGCGCCGAAAGACTCTGGCCGAATCTCGAACCGCTAACGTTGCTGCGTTTTCCGAGCGCGCTTCTTCGCGACGACCTGAAGAGCGCGTCTGCGATGTTGAGTGATGCGGCGACGGAGAAAATCCTCAATCCGCCAGCCGAACAGCGACCGTACTCGGCTATTTTGCGTGCGTTGTCGACGCACAACTCGAACGACATCGCGGCTGTGGAGCGCGAGTGTTCGGATCCGCTCAAACAAGCGCGGCGGCGCAGCGCTCCTTGCCTCGTCGCCCTAATCAAGTTGGATCGCCTCGACACGTTGTTCAGCTTGTCGACAAAATACTTTCCGGAGCAACGTGGGGCTTCGGCAACGGAGCGAGATGCGCGCTGGCTCGACAATCCATTAGCCTGGAGAAATCTGCGGCTCCTTTTCCGTGCCGACATGGCCGCGATTCGAACCGATGCTCGAATCATTCCAATCTTCGACCGGATGGGACTGATCGATTACTGGCGAGCCACACACAAGTGGCCGGACTTTTGTGCGACTGAACCGAAGTCGGTGTGTGCGCAGATGCGCAGTCACTAAGACTTTCATCGACTCCAGTTGATTCGCTCGCGGAGGGCGATTTTTTGACCTAGCCGACCAGATCTCCGTCGCCAACTTCGTGACGATCGCTCGCCACTCTCAATTCATACTTCAAGCGGGAATCCAAGTCCGAGCATTCAAAGGCCTCCCAGATTCGGACTCCTTGCCCAAGAACTTTCATGGACCGGCGCAGTAGGACGGGCCGTACATTAAGAGGAGCACGGTCTCCCTATTTTTCTACGTAAGAGTCGGTACCTTGCTGAAGTCGAGAAGGAACGCACACCCGGCTAGGACCTATGAGCCCACAAATCGTCTTTGTAATCATCCTCTGCGCAACACTCGTTTTGTTCGTGAGTGAACGCGTCCGGATCGATGTCGCATCCCTGTTGGCGCTCATCGCGCTTTCCATTACCGGCATCCTAACGCCCGCAGAGGCGCTGTCCGGCTTCTCAAGCGAGCCCGCCATCATCGTCGCGACCGTTTTCGTCATCTCGGCCGCGCTCAACGCAACCGGGGTCACCGAGCACATTGCCCGCTTCATCGCGCGCGCAGCAGGCGCGTCCGAATGGCGGGCGATCCTGGTCGTGATGCCGTCGGTCGCGGCGTTGGCTGCGCTCTCACATCATTTGATGATTACGGCGATGATGCTGCCCATTCTCATTCGATTTGCGCGCGACAAACAGCTGTCACCCTCGCGCTTATTGATGCCAATGTCTTTGGCGGCTTCGCTCGGCACAACCTTGACGATCTTTAGCGCTCCGGCCTTCTTGTTGATGAACGAATTGTTGGTGCGAGGCGAGCAACCGCGATTGGATGTCTTCGCCATCACACCTATCGGCGCCATGTTGGTTGTGCTGGCGCTGCTTTACATGTTGGGCAGCCGATGGGTGTTGCCTAAGCGGGGTGCGCAGTCCGAGCAGAACGAGTATTTTCAACTCGATCGCTACTACACGGAACTGATCGTCGTCGACGATTCGCCGTGGATCGGCCGCCCCCTGTCCGAACTCACGGCGCACTTCGAAGGCAGATTCAGCGTAGCCGAATGGCTTCGAGACGGAGCCCGCCAACGTCGCACGGCGCCGGAGGCCTTGCTCGATGCGAGCGATGTCTTGTTAGTGCGCGCCTCACCGGACGAGATTGCCTCCATGGCGAACGAGCCAGGTCTGGAACTGCACGCCGTCGTGAAATACGGCGATGCGGTGAAGGCAGACGACACGCAAAAAGAAGCGCATCAACTCGTACAGGTGGTTGTCGCACCCCATTCTCGATTTATCGGACGCACCATTGCGCAGATCGACTTCCTAAAACGCCTGCATGTGGTCGTAGTGGGCCTGTGGCGGCGTCATGGGTGGATCCGCCAAGAGATCTCACAATTGGCGTTGCAAGAAGGCGACTTGCTGGTCCTTCGGGGATCGGAGCGCACTTTCGGCGCGCTTGCAGCGGATCGCGGTTTTCTAATGCTGGTGCCGTTCGAAGCAAAGCAGCGGCGCAGACATCGAGCAACGCTTGCAATGATCATCGTTGCCGCAGTCGTTGTCGCATCTGCCACGAGCATCGTCCCTGCGCATATTGCGTTTCTAGCGGGCGCCACGGCACTTGTCGTAACCGGCTGCGTGTCCGCCGAGCAAGCGTATCGCGAAATCGACGTTCGAATCTTCGTGATGATTGCGGGCGTGATTCCCTTGGGAATGGCGATGGAGAAAACGGGAACTGCCGCGATGCTCGCCGACCACCTTCAACAGTGGACAATGCATTGGCCATCCTTTGCCGTCTTGCTGGCCCTGTTTTGGTCCGCTGCTCTGGTCACGCAGGTGTTGTCCGACAGCGCGACTGTAGTGCTGTTAGGTCCGATTTCGTTTGCACTTGCGGCTGCACTTGGCCTTCCACCACAGCCTTTTCTAGTTTGTACCGCGCTCGGTGCGGTTGCCGCCTTCCTCACTCCCATCGGCCATCACGGCAATCTGCTTATCCTAAATCCCGGCCAATATACGTTTTCCGATTTCTTGCGCATTGGCATTCCGCTCACCATGCTCATCAGCATCGTGAGCGCATGGATGTCTCACTGGATGTGGCTGGATGGAGCGCTCTGGCCGCTTTAAGCATTCCGCCAATAAGTCCGCCTCCCGCCAGCGTTAGACCATGTTGCGCAGCTCCTTCGTCGCAATCTCGAGCGCAGTGTCGATTCCATTCACGCATGCCCGAATCCCACACGGAAGTGCTCAGGCATGTCGAAGCAATCTCCGGGCACAAAGAGCACGCCGGCTTTTGCCAACGCTTCACACATCGGACGCGTCGATTGGCCATCGAGGCGCCATGGGAAAGTAACGGTGCCGCCATGAGGGGGAACCCAGCCGAAGCGATCGCGATGATCGTGCATGAACGACTCAAGCGCTCCCAGATTTTTATACGCGATGAGTTTGAGCCGGTCCAAGATTAGATCGATGTGTCGCAAAGCAAGAATGCCCAACGATTCGCACAGCGGAGATCCAGACAAAGTGAAATAGCTGCGTAAGTCGATCAGCTGCTCGCGCCGCTCGCGATCCCGATCGATAATCCACCCGATGCGCAAACCGGGCAAAGAAAAGGCTTTGGAAAAGTCACCGACGACCACTACATTCGGAATTTTTGCCGCGCTCGAATGCGAGTCGCCAAAATACAGTGGGTGGTACACCTCATCGACGATGAGAGGAATCCCTCGGTCTGCGAGCGATGCGGCCAATCGTTCGATTTCCGATGTCGGCATGACCGCACCGGTCGGATTATGAGGAGTATTGATCAGTGCAAGCGATGTCGTGCCGGTGACCGCAGCCATGATGCGCTCGGCCTTGTGGGCAAAGTGTTCCTTGCGATCGAGTGTGTAGTAATTGCTCTGATAGCCCCATGCTTGCGCAACCGCCGACATCGGTGGAAACAGTGGAGCAGGCAGTGCAATCGACGCGCCGGGCGCAGCGGCTCGGGCATAAAGCAGCAATAACGCTTCACTTGCGCCGGTGGTAGTGATCACCCACTCCGGATCGACATCATAGAAGCGAGCGATGGATTCGCGAAGGGTACGGTGCCCTTCCGGCGGCGCATAAGCCAGGCGAATGTCCTGTAGCTCGTCGCCCGATTCACCGCACAGCGTCAAGAGTTCACGCAGCGTCAGCGACGGACCCGCACTCGATGCCAAGTTGTAGAGGATGGGCGGATTCGAGAATTCATGTGCCGCGAGCCAGCGATCGAGAAGAAAAGATGGAAGCTTCATAAAAACTTTGTAGCGTCAATCCGCGTACGCGTCTATGCACACCTGCATTGCAGCGCCTGCAGTACAGCACTTGAATCGTCGACGCCGATGCGTCATTCATCTGTCCTAACTGATGCGAAGCGGCGCTCAGTCAACGTGGCGCTAGTGACCGCCCTCCACGATCAGCCCTTCGCGCTGCAACGCCTCGGCTAACTCTATTTCGATCCTTGTCGCCTCAGCGCGATGGATTTTTTGCAGATGCATGACGGGGCCGACAAGCGGTTCGATGCCGCGCTTCAGCACGCTACCTGCCGCGCGGATGCCGGCCTTGTGTTGATTGAACCTCGCTTCCGCGCTGTAATGACTCATGCCTACATACACACCATACGGATTCTCGCCGCGACGATCAGCACGATCGCTGTAATCGAGCAGAACCAAGTAGACGTTTGAACGACCCTTGCGAGTGGCATTGGATCGCAAGGCAACAGCGTAAATGGTCGACAGGCATTCAATGTGCCGCATCGGCAACCACGGGGGAACAGATTCGGCACACGCTTTCCATAAGCGCTCAAGCATCGACTCGATGTTCATCGCCATTTCGCCCCGCATCCACAGTTCGTGAACGCAATGTGCCGCCACTAGGCCATCGGCTTCCTGCAGCGAAGTGGCAAATAGGGTTTGCAACTCGGCCGCTTTGCGCAAGCGCAGCGGTCGACTCGCGGGCGTGGCTTTGCGAAGAGATTTCATGGCGGGTTTATTGGAGACCGCACGATGTGGCGGAGCGATCTTTCGACGTCTCATCGGGCCCTTCAGATCGGGGAACCGTCTCGACGAGTGTAGCGATCGCTGCCTGGATCGATGCGCATATCGACGTCCGAGTAAAACGTGCCGTCGCGCTCGTCACGACTGCCGATCTCTAGAACGACCGCATCGTGTTTCGAACGATTTTGCAGGTGATGCCCGTTCGAATCGTTTGCCTTAAACCCTGCGCAGTCGCCGGGGCGCAAAATTTCTTCGCCGTCATCTGTGACCAAGACAACTTCTCCCTCAACGACGAACACGAACTCGTCCTCACCGGTATGCCAATGGCGTTGACTCGACCAAACCCCCGGCGGAAGTCGAAGCAAGTTCACTCCGAATTGCGTCAGCTTCGCAAGGCCCCCAAGCTTTTTGCGCTCGCGACGTAGACACGGCGCATCGTGTGGCTTCGGATAGTCTGTGCCAGTCACGGGGATGACTTTGCTTGGATCGATGCGCTTACTCATGGCTACCTCGATGTACCTGATGGATTCAGAGATTGGTCGGGCGACCGCCTTGCGTGACGTCAGATCTGGCCATCCATCTCTAAACATCCGTAAACTCTAGGCGTGCCACTCAACACTTTCAATCTTCATGACTTCTTCCACCGATAGAAGGCCCAGCACTACCGCTCGACACGGACTGGCCCGCGTGATGTCGAAGCTCGGTCTATGTTCGCGCACTCAGGCCATCGCGATGATTCTTGCCGGAAGGGTCAGCGTTGCAGGAAACGTAGAATGCAATCCAGAGCGACCGACCACTTCCGGCGAGCTGATCCGTATCGACGGCAAAAACGTCGGCACTGTAGAGCGTCTGTACATTGCGCTGAACAAGCCACGCGGGCTACTGGTGACCGCCACTGACAATCGCGATCGCGAAACCATCTTCGACTTGCCTACATTAAGCGGTCTCCCCTATCTCGCACCCGTCGGTCGGCTCGACAAAGCGAGTGAAGGTCTGCTGTTGATGAGCAACGATTCGGAGTGGGCGGCGGCAATCGCAAATCCCGAGAGCGGGCTGCTCAAGACCTACCACGTCCAGATTAGCGGCATCCCAGACCAGCGCACATTGGACGCTCTGTTGCAGGGTATTGAAGACAACGGCGAACATCTCGCCGTCGCAAACGCCCGCATTCTTCGTAGCGGTGAAAAGAATAGCTGGTTGGAAGTCGCGCTCGATGAGGGTCGCAATCGCCACCTACGTCGGCTACTCGCAGCGTTTGACTACGAAGTGCTGCGGCTCGTCCGGATCGCTGTCGGGCCTGTTGTACTGGGTTCGCTTGCTAAAGGTGAGTGGCGCGCACTGCTTGCAAGCGAGTTACAGGAGATCGCGAAGAACTCACGCCCGACTTCCGTCTGAAGAACTGTATTCGTCCGCAAATCCGCTCTGCGAATTGTCACATCGTCCGTAGTGCGACCGCCACAGGCACGCGCGCAGCCCGAACAGCCGGCAAGAGTCCGCTGATCACACCCATGCCAAGCGCCCAGCCAATACCGACCGTGGCCAGTTGCGGTGTCACGGCAAGGTGAAAGCTGTATCCGAGCGGACTGGCGGCAAGGCCATCGAAGAAGAGCCACGCTAATCCAGCGCCGATCAACGCACCGGGAATCGCCAAAAGAATGGCCTCTGATAGCGTGGCGACGACGATCGGTGCGCCACTGAATCCGACGGCGCGCAGCGTGGCGAGTTCACGTCGCCGGCTGTCCACGAGTGCGTAAAGGGAATTTGCCGCACCGATCGTGGCTGCCACGGCCAGTATCGCGCCCACGAAGTAGCTGACGAAATCCAGTATTCCGTTAATTCGCTCAAAACTTGCCGCGGCCAGGTCTGCTTCGTGCTCGACTTTGACATGCAGCAGCGGATTGCCGCTGATTGCGTTGACGAGGTCGGCAAAGGTCGCCGGAGACTGCAGCATCACGTTGACTTGGTTGTAGCTACTGCGTCCGACGGCGGAGAGCACCGTATCGGCTTCGCTATACACGACGCAGGTCCCTGTCGTTTGTCCGAGGTCGAAGTTCCCTACAACGAGCCACTCGGCGCCCTGGATCACTGGCCTGTCGTTCACGCCGAACTGTTGGAACTCGTGCGCACAGTAGTTGCTCGCGATGAGCTCGCGCACGCCAGGTCGAAACATGCGGCCCGCCGTCAAACTCAGCTCCGTTGCGTAGTCCGTAAAACCCGCACCCGCGCCCTTCAACGGGAACCAGACGAGGTTGCCTGAGTCCTTCCTTCTGGCTTGGACATACACCGACACCTCTGGCACCGCGACCGGCTCGCCGCGCGAATTGCGGCGAATTCCGGGAAGGTTCCCGATGAGCGCCGCAAGTTCCTTCGATACGTTGCTTTGAGCCGGGCCGACTGCGTCGATGCTCAGCACGCTCGCGCGGTCAGGGCGTGCATTCCCGATCGCTGCCTGCCTGGCGCCGACACCCATGGCCAACATCGATATCAAAACTCCTACGGCGCAGGCCACACCGATGACAGTGGTACACACCATTCCCAAGCGCTGCGGCACGTCGAGCATGTTCATGCGCAGGAGCATTGCCAATTGCTTCAGAAAATACATGAGTCTATCGCCCCGCCAGAGCGTCGACGATGTTCAGTCTTGCCGCGCGTAGTCCGGGCACGCTCACGCTAATGAGCGCTACGAGCATGGCTCCGAGAACGCCGAAGACTACGACTTCCATCGGCATCGAAAGTCCGGGGATATATTTCGCGCCCAGAGGGAACGCAAACCAAGCCAGCGTAAGACCCGTGAGCGACGCGACGATGCACACGAGTAACGCTTCGGCCTCGATGAGAAGAAATATCGCGCCGTTGCCGAATCCGAGTGTCTTCAGCACAGCAAGCTCGGGCGTGCGCTCGCGGACCGCCTGCATCATCATCGTGGCCGTCGAGAACACCAGAGCGACCAGCACCGCGCTCAGGATCGAGCGGATGGCGAAGTTCAGGTCACCGAGTGATTGCATCGACTGCTGCGAGAGCTCTCTGAACGATGTTGTCCGCGTGGGGCTCGACGAGTTGGCGAACGCGCGATCTATCTCATCGCTCACGCCGGCCGCCTGCTTCGGGTCCGATGCGATCGCGTAGAAGTGGCCCGCCGAGCCCTTGTTGAGCGCTCGCGCTTCATCGATGTAGTAGTAGTTGGCAAACACATAGCTGCCCTGCTCTTCATCGCGAAACGTGACCATCCCCACGATGTCGAAGGTCCAGGTTGCCGAACCGTCGGCCTGAAGCGTGCTTGAGGTGAGGGGGATTTTATCCCCGATATGCCATCCGTATTTCTTACCGATATCTGCAGTGATCAACATGCCCGTTCGAGTTTTCCGCAGGGCCTCGAGATCCTTGGGCTCAATAGTGAATTTCTCCGGGTCGATCGTAAGGAAGAAATCGGTCGGCGGGATAGCAAGCACGTAAACGGACTGCGTCGGATTCTGGAAGAACGTGACCATGAAGAAATTGAAAGATACGGCTTTCACGCCAGGAACGGACTGGAGTCGACTCAGTTCGGCGACCGGCAGAGGCGCTCCGCCGAACACGGCGGGACCGATGTAGAGCAGGTCGGCGCGAGTATTGGCGATGGCCCGGTCCATCCCGGTCTTCATACCCTGCAGAACGCCGAACAGAGCGAAGACCACGCTGACCTGAAGAAAAATCAGCGCCGTGCGCACGGGCTTGCGCCAGATACCGGACCATAGAAGCGGTAGGAATTTCATATGACGCTTCTTGCGAGCATACCTGCGCTGACCCTTATCTGACAGCAACCCGGACAGGGTCTCGGACAACTGGTTGAAGGACGGTTGAGTTCCGGGATAAGGATATACGCTGAATGGAAAAGCGAATCGACAGTCCCGAGGAGAACCTTGGGTGCCGGTGTCCGCTCACTCTCTTAATTGGCTGCGCCGCAAATAGACGACGTTGAGTTCATGGCGCCTTGGCTGGCGTTCTCAAGAATCGTGGCGCAGGATTGGCGGCGTTATCATTGAGAAACCCTTATGGACTTCTACACCGAAGAGCAAAAAATGATTCGCGATTCCGCGCGCGAATTCGCACAACGCGAGCTTGCGCCGCACGCCGCGCAGTGGGACAAGGATTGCTGGATTCCCGATCAAGTCGTGAGCGAACTAGGCGAATTGGGCCTTTTGGGCATGATAGTGCCCCAGGAGTGGGGCGGATCGTTTACCGACTACATCGCTTATGCGCTGGCGGTCGAGGAAATCGCCGCCGGCTGTGCGTCGACCGCATCCCTGATGAGCATCCATAGCTCAGTGGGTTGCGGACCCATTCTGAAATTCGGTTCGAGCGAACAAAAGAAAGTCTATTTGCCGGACTTGGCTAGCGGTCGCAAGATCGGTTGCTTCTGTCTCACTGAACCGCAAGCGGGATCTGAAGCGCATAACTTGGCAACTCGCGCCGTCCTGAAGGACGGCAGATGGGTACTGAACGGCAGCAAACAGTTCGTCAGCAACGGCAAACGCGCTCGCGTCGCCATTGTCTTCGCGGTCTCGGACCCGGACTTGGGCAAGAAGGGTTTGTCCGCGTTTATCGTGCCCACTGATACGCCGGGTTTCGAAGTCGGCCGCGCGGAACACAAGCTAGGTATCCGCGCCTCTGACACCTGCGCGATCACGTTGAACGAGTGCTCCATTCCCGCCGATCACTTGATCGGCGAACGCGGCAAGGGCTTGGCGATAGCATTGTCGAATCTGGAAGGCGGTCGTATCGGCATCGCAGCTCAGGCAATCGGCATTGCGCGCGCAGCATTTGAATCGTCTTTGGCTTACGCGAGAACGCGTCGGCAATTCGGGAAACCGATTGCCGAACACCAAAGCATCTCGAATATGCTGGCGGAAATGCACATGCGTATTAATGCAGCGCGCATGCTCACCCATCATGCCGCGCGCTTGCGCACGGTCGATGCGCCCTGCCTATCCGAAGCATCGCAAGCAAAACTGTTCGCGTCGGAAATGGCCGAGTGGGTGTGTTCGAGTGCCATTCAAATCTACGGTGGCTATGGGTACCTCGAAGATTACCCAGTCGAACGTCACTACCGCGATGCGCGCATCACCCGTATCTACGAAGGCACGAGCGAGATTCAACGCATGGTCATCGCTCGCAATTTGGCCTGACTCGCACTACACACGATTCGCGACGCCAGCTATCGTACTCGAGGAATTTCATGAACACCCAGCTCGCACAACACAGCAATACGCCGGCCACGGTGAAATTGCTGATCAACGGCCACTTCGTCGAATCCCAAGCCAAGGAGTGGCGCGATGTCGTCAATCCCGCTACGCAAGAAGTCTTAGCGCGAGTGCCTTTCGCAACCGATGAGGAAGTCGCCGCCGCCATCGCCGCGGCGAAGGAAGCATTTAGGACCTGGAAGAACACGCCGCTCGCAGCGCGTGCCCGCATCATGCTGAAGCTGCAGGCGCTTATTCGCGAGAACATGAGCCGCATCGCCAAGACGCTCACGGCCGAACAAGGCAAAACACTCGCGGACGCAGAAGGCGATGTGTTTCGCGGCCTCGAAGTCGTTGAGCATGCTTGCTCGATCGGATCGCTGCAGCTTGGGGAGTTCGCGGAAAACGTTGCCGGCGGTGTCGACACCTATACGGTGCGTCAGCCCATTGGTGTCTGTGCCGGCATCACGCCGTTCAATTTCCCCGCGATGATTCCACTTTGGATGTTTCCCATGGCTATCGCGTGCGGCAATACTTTTGTATTGAAGCCTTCCGAGCAGGATCCCATGACGCCGATGCTGCTCGCGGAGCTCGCACTGGAGGCCGGCATTCCCGCGGGCGTGCTGAATATCGTTCATGGCGGAAAGAATGCCGTCGACGCGCTGTGCACGCATCCGGACATCGCCGCCGTTTCGTTTGTCGGCTCGACGACGGTGGGCACTCACGTCTACAACCTTAGCAGCCAGAACGGCAAACGCGTGCAGTGCATGATGGGCGCGAAAAATCACGCCGTCGTCATGCCCGACGCCAACAAGGAACAGTCGCTCAATGCGCTAGTCGGATCGACATTCGGGGCCGCGGGTCAGCGTTGTATGGCCACTTCAGTCACTGTGCTCGTTGGGGAAACTCGGCAATGGATTCCAGAAATCGTTGCCAAGGCGAAGATACTTAAAGTGAATGCCGGCAGCGAGCAAGGCACCGATATCGGCCCTGTGATTTCGCGACAGGCACAAGCGCGCGTGCTTGGCTTAATCGAGCAAGGCGTGAAGGCAGGCGCAAAGTTAGACCTTGATGGACGCAACGTGAAGGTCGCTGGCTTCGAGCAAGGTAATTTCGTCGGCCCCACGATTTTCTCCGACGTGAAGCCGACCATGTCGATCTATACGACAGAGATCTTCGGACCTGTCATGGTCATTGTGAGCGTTGAAACGCTGGACGACGCCATTGCGCTCATCAACGCCAATCCATTCGGTAACGGCACCGGTATTTTTACGCAGAGCGGCGCCGTGGCGCGCAAGTTTCAGAACGAAATCGACGTGGGGCAAGTGGGCATCAACGTACCTATTCCGGTTCCCGTTCCCTTCTTTAGTTTTACCGGCTCGCGCGGTTCCAAACTCGGCGATCTCGGCCCGTACGGCAAGCAGGTTGTGCAATTCTACACGCAGACCAAAACCGTGACTGCTCGATGGTTCGACGACTCGACTACGTCCGCAGGCGTTAATACAACCATCAGTTTGAAGTAAGTCGGTTTGAAATAAGTCAGCTTGAAGTAGGTGGAATTGTCATTTATGAAAATCGCATTCATTGGTCTCGGCCATATGGGCTCACCTATGGCGCGAAACCTGCTGAAGGCAGGACATACGCTGCACGTGTACGACGTGATTCAGAGCAGCATCGATCACGCAGTAAGCGCGGGCGCAACAGCCGAGAAATCCGTGCGCGCCGCGGTGAGCGAAGCAGAACTTGTCATCACGATGCTGCCGTCGTCACCGCACGTTCGCAGCGTGTATCTCGGCGAGGAAGGTGTGCTTGCAAATGTCGCTCGCGAAGTACCCCTGGTGGACTCCAGCACGATCGATCCCCACACAGCCCGCGACGTCGCGGCGCTCGCTGCAAAACAAGGCAACCCAATGGCGGATGCACCGGTCTCCGGCGGTACGGGTGGAGCCGAAGCCGCAACGCTCACTTTCATGGTCGGCGCGACGCGCGACCTTTTCAACCAGATCCAGCCGGTGCTCGCCCAGATGGGTAAGAACATTGTGCACTGCGGTGACTCGGGCAACGGTCAGGTCGCAAAAATCTGCAACAACATGCTGCTCGCCATCTCGATGATTGGCGTGGCCGAAGCCATGAGTCTCGGCGTTGCGCTGGGGATCGATGCCAAAGTATTGGCGGGGATTCTCAACACGTCTAGTGGGCGCTGTTGGAGTTCCGATACTTACAATCCGTATCCTGGCGTCATGGAAGGCGTGCCTGCGTCGCGCGGTTACACCGGCGGCTTCGGCGCCGACCTCATGCTCAAAGATCTCGGTCTTGCAAGCGATGCAGCGAGACAATCTCGTCAGCCGATAGCATTGGGCGCATCGGCCCAGCAGCTCTATCAGATGCTGAGTTCACAAGGATTTGGCGGACAAGACTTCTCCGCCATCATTAAGCTGTTTCAGAAGTCGTGAACCATTTAAGCAAGAACCCGTCATGATCAATGTAGAAATCGAAGATCGCGTCGCCATCCTCACGCTCGACAATCCACCGGCAAACACGTTTACCGAAGAAGGGCTACAGACACTTAAGCGCTTGATCGCAGAGTTGAACGACAACTCAACTATCTATGCCGCAGTGATTACGGGCCGCGGCGAGAAATTCTTCTGCGCGGGCGCCGAGCTTAAGACGTTTGCCGACGGCGACAAGGCACGCGCACGATCGATGGCGCAGTACTTTGGCGAAGCATTCGAAGCGTTGCAAGAGGCGCGCCCGGTGGTCATCGCTGCGATCAACGGGTATGCGATGGGCGGCGGGCTTGAGTGCGCGCTTGCGTGCGATCTGCGTATCGCCGAAGAGCACGCGCAAATGGCGCTGCCCGAACCGTCGGTGGGTCTATTGCCATGCGGTGGTGGAACACAAACGCTGCCATGGTTGGTGGGCGAAGGTTGGGCAAAGCGCATGGTGCTCACCGGCGAGCGCGTCGATGCGGCAACTGCACTACGCATCGGTTTGGCGGAGGAAGTCGTGAGCCGCGGTCAATCGCTCGCAGCCGCGAAGACCTGGGCGCAGCGAGTTAGCACACTCAGCCCACGTGCAGTCGCTTTCAGCAAGGGCCTCATTCATCAAGCGCGCGAAGGCACGTCGCGTCGCGCCGCATTGGTGCTCGAGCGTGAGCGATTCGTCGATCTGTTCGATGGAGAGGATCAGCAGGAAGGCGTGAACGCGTTCCTACAAAAACGCAAACCAACGTGGAAGAACGCCTGAGCAGCTCATGGAGATATTGAGTGCAGTCAGGAACGGCATTGCGACAGTCACCTTGAATCGGCCGTCAGCGTTAAACGCGTTGACTCAAGACATGGTCCTCGAACTGCACGCTTTTCTGCGGGAATGGGCGGACTCATCCGAGGTGAAAGCTGTCCTGGTTCGTGGTGCAGGCGAAAAAGCCTTCTGCGCGGGCGGAGACGTTCGCGCTCTATATGAAAGCTTCAATGCGGGCGGGACGCTGCACAACGATTTCTTCGTCGTCGAATACGAACTCGACGCTTACATCCACTCTTACCCGAAACCATTCATCAGCCTGATGAATGGCATCACCATGGGCGGCGGCATGGGCGTCGCTCAGGGCGCGCACTTTCGCGTGGCCACCGATAACACTCGTATCGCGATGCCGGAAGTGGGCATCGGTCTGATTCCAGACGTCGGGGCCAGTTATTTTCTGTCGCGCTTGCCAGGATCGCTGGGCCCTTATCTCGCGTTGACTGGCAACCAAATGCGCGCAGCGGATGCGCTCTATGCCGGATTAGCCGACTTCTATCTATCTACTGAAGCACTAGCTAGCTTGGATGAAGCGTTACAACAGATACAGTGGACACAAGACTCCGGAGCGGATATCAGGAAAGCGCTGCTGTCGCTCGGGACAATGCAGTTACCCGGCGCGCCGTTGGAAGCTGTGCGCACAGCCATCGATCGGCATTTCTCTCAAGACAATGCAGTAGGCGTATTGCACTCATTGCGCAATGAGACCTCGTCCGAGTATTCCGCGTGGACTCAACAGACGTTGACAACGGTATCCACACGATCGCCTTTGACCATCGCTGTCGCGTTGCGCCAATTGCAACGCGGCAAGACGTTGACCCTGGCAGAGTGCCTGCGCATGGAACTTGGGCTCGTGCATCACTGCTTCGAGGACGGCGATTTTATCGAAGGCGTACGCGCGCTGATTATCGATAAGGACAATAAGCCGCTGTGGCGACACGACAATGCCGAAGCGGTACTTGAGTCAGAGCTGGATACATTCTTTAGTTGCCCCTGGAGCCAAACGTCACATCCCCTAGCAAACCTCGAGAACGCTTAGGTCGACCCTCGCCCCCTACTTTCACTCCTCAAGTTCACGACCTCTCACTCACGCGATGCTTTGATCAGCATTTCCAAATACAACCTCTCCACTTTGTCTCGTGCCCATGGAGTTCTGCGCAGGAATTTGAGAGAAGATTTGATGGACGGATCGTTGGTAAAGCAGTTGACCTTGATCCTCTCAGCGAGACCACCCCACCCATAAACCTCCATTAGACGCGTCACCATTGCCTCCAACGTCACGCCATGCAATGGATCGTTGTTTTGCCTATCACTCATAGAGACTATTCTATCCCAGCATCGATTGCGCTGACGGCCTCAGCCAGCGGTCTGCGGGCCTATCGAGCTCAAAGACCTAGCCGAAGATCGCTCTGCTGTTACGATTGGCGGGGATCGCGGTCTAATCGACAAGGGAAATACCATCGTGGCAACATTTAAAACACTGAATTGGTCGACCCTCGACACGTGGGCCATCGTGACCGGGCGAGGAGTCGTCCCGCTTCTGAGCGAGGATCACCACGCTGCAGGTGGATGGCTTCAGCAGCACAACTACGAAATGCTCCACCTAGATTTCACCAGCGGAATCTCGCGGCTCGTTGGGCAGCTCGGAACACTGCTGGGCTGGTCGTCTCAGTTCGGAGTCGGACATGAGCTTCATCCGGAGTCGCGAAACCTGGATGCTCTTCGCGACGGATTCACATTCAAAGTCCCAGAGCAAGGCGGCCTGGCGCTTACCCTTCAAGGATTCGAGCAGGCTTGGAGTGAGGACCAACGATGGTCCGCGGGCTTTCTTTCAATCATTTCAGAATTCTCCCTTCAGCAGCTGGCGCTTGGGCGCCGGTTTTTCGCCGTGATAGAAGTCGCGAACCCGTCGTCCGTGCTTGTGGGTGCCCAGTTCGAAATCCGATCAATTGGCCATCCGTTCCAGCGGCGCCCTGAAGCGTTCTAACACGCTCGCGACCAGACCTGCAGCACTAGCGCCTTGCCGTTGTCGATTGGAGTTCTCATACTGCCATGCATGGTATTCAAACTCTTGTCGCCATTGTCTTCTTGCTCACAACAGCCAGCGGCTGTGGTCTTGGGAGACCGGCGATGACGGCTTCTGCAGCAGACTCCGTGGTGATCGAGCTTGCGACGCACTCAGAGTCGGACACATCAACGATTACGCTGCGACACGATGGAACGGCTGAGCTCCGTGACGGCAGCGGTGTTCTCCGACATCAGAACGTCAAAGTGATTGAAGTGGACGAATTGCTGCAGCGAATGTTGAACCTGGGTTTTTTTGAGATGCACGATGTATTCGATCGAGGAATGACGCGGCATCCACAGTCCTACCGGCTCACGCTTCGTCACGCAGGTCGTGAGCACAGCGCTGGCTTTGATGACCATCAATTCTCCGGAGATCTCCAGAGCCTTGCCGCAGGTGTGCGGTCCATTGGCCATTTCGCCTTCTGGGAGCCGAAGCTTCTACCGGACACGACTGCGCAGTAGGCAGCGATGTAGGTGCCGCAGGACTTCCGGCGCCTGAGAACTCCCCCGGCCAATACGGACTTAGTTGAACCGGTCGCAATTGCTACGCTTTGTCGCCTGGACGCTCGAACTGACACGCAATAGCTTTACTGGCATGCCTAGAGGCGCGGTCAACACACATCGAATGATTTGCAGCAATCGACAGACGCTGCTACAGATGATGCGCTTAAAAAGAGATCTTCAAATGTCGAATTCAGAACAGATCGCCTATTGGAATGGAGAAGCCGGTAACAATTGGGTGGCGCAAGCCGACGCACTCGACCGGATGATGCATGGCATTGGAGAGCAAGTGCTAACAAGTGCGAAGCTGAAGGGCGGCGATCGTGTGTTGGATATAGGTTGCGGGTCCGGTCAGTTGACGCTGGCGGCGCAGAAGCAGGCGGGCGATAGCGGACAAGTTATTGGTCTCGACGTCTCGCAACAATTAATTCGCGATGCGCAAAGCCGCGCAGCACGACAACACTCGCGCGCAACTTTTATCGAAGCGGATGCGGCAATGTGGCTCGCCGATGTCCCCGCCGACACTGTCATCTCGCGTTTCGGCGTAATGTTTTTTGAAAACCCAATAGTCGCGTTCGCCAACATTCTGCAATCCACCCAACCTGGTGGACACTTAACGTTTTCCTGCTGGCGTCACTCTAGCCAAAACGATATGAGTGGAGGAATGATGCAGTCCGTGGCGCACTTGTTCACGCCCCCCGCCGTCAAACCGGATCCCAAGGCACCCGGAGCCTATGCTTTCTCAGATGAATCGTACGTCAACACGATATTGACGAACGCCGGCTGGCACGACGTTAAGTGCGAACAGTGGGACGGTGCACTGCCGTTGCCCGCTCCAAACGCTTCCGACAACGCCACGTTCTTAGCGCATCTGGGACCAATCGGCCGCCTGATGCGCGAACAGAATGTTGCGGCCGAACGGGTCATTGACGGGCTGGTGCCTTTCTTGGAGTCGCGCAAGACCCATGACACATACATACTCAATGCATCTGCTTGGATTGTCTCCGCGCATCACTAAAACCTTGGGAGATTCAGGCGCTTCGGTACCCGTGGTGTATGAAATGACCGGCACCAAGCGACCTCGAAGTGAATCGGATGACTCGCGCTTACCGCTCGGTATCTCGCCTGGTTCTGTAAGTTTCCAGATCTTCAACCCCTGCTCTAGACTCGCTTCCATTCACCGCACGCACTCTATCCAAACACGCTTCTCGAACATCTCCCGGAGGTGAGTCATAGCAAATTCTTGAATTCAGTCCACCCGTGAAAACACTTCCGGCGGCGACTGCAGTCTGACCCGCTACGGTGCGAGTATCTTCATACTCGTTGCTGGTTGCGCAGCCGAGGACCAGCATCGAGAACAGACATACCGAAGTCAGCGGGTGCTTGCTCCGAGCGAGGTTCCTTCGTGTTAATGAGTCTGAATAAACCATGTTGATTGATTTCCTTCCCTAGTTGCGTTTAGTGCGTTTAGAACGTGACCGGGCGTGTGGCACGCATTCTTGTCACCAAACTGTTCGCCTTTCTAGACCCTTTATTAGGCAGCGAGTTCATTCCGTTTCCCACGATTCCTATCAGACTGGGTCAAGCGAAATCCCATGCCGGATTCCGAAGTCGAGATGCGCCGGATCTTAAATTCTGATAGCGACAATTACGACTTAAACCCGCGCGCAAGTTAGCAAAGCGCCTGCGGCAAGTGACGCCGCGTGTCAGTAACTTGTCGGTAATACAAGCGGCTGTCGCGAGGTATTTATCCCGATCTATGCGCAGCCAATTTGCTATGAGTGCGAATGGCGTCGGCTTCGGAAAGCAACGCGCTCCTCTGCTCTTGCACCAATTCGCTGAACGCAGCGGCGGTCAGAGGGCGGCTGAAATGGAATCCCTGGTATTGATCGCAACCCATCGACTTCAAGAGCTCGAGCTGCTCCGTAGTTTCAACGCCTTCGGCGACCACCTTCAGGCGCAGACTATGGGCGAGCAAAATAATGGCACGCACAATCGATGCGTCGTCGGCGTGTGTCATCAAGTCGGTAATGAAGCTGCGATCTATTTTGAGCTTATCGATCGGAAAGCGTCGCAGATAGCTCATGCTGGAGTAGCCGGTGCCGAAGTCGTCGACCGACACCAGCACGCCCATACGACTTAAGTCCTCGAGAATACTTCGTGACTCTTCCGGGTTGGTCATCACAGCGCTTTCGGTCAGCTCGACTTCGAGAAAGTGCGGCTCGAGTTGCGCATCGTCGAGCGCGTTGCGAATAACCTGCAGCAGATCTCCCTGCCGAAATTGCGCGGCGGCGACGTTGACGGCGACACGCAGCGACGTCAGTCCTTCGACTTGCCAAGCCCTGGCCTGGCGGCAAGCTGTGCGCAGCACCCAGTCGCCAATGGGAAAGATCAGTCCGCACTCCTCGGCAAGAGGTATGAAGTTTTCGGGCTCGATCATTCCGCGCTCTGGGTGCCGCCAGCGAATCAGTGCTTCCGCGCTGCTTACCTTGCCGGTTGCGGCATCCACTTTGGGTTGATAGTGGAGTTCGAATTGTTCTTTAGCGAGCGCATCGTGCAGATCGCTCTCGAGCATGACCCGCTCGCGAGTCACCTTATCCATGCCCGGCTCGAAACACTGTACGTTGTTGCGGCCGCGTTGCTTGGCGCAATACATCGCCGCGTCCGCATTCACCAGCAACGCCTCGGCCGAACTGCCGTCTGTCGGATAGAATGCGATGCCGATGCTGGACGAGGTGTGAATGTCGACGCTGCAGATTCGGGTTGGCGCGCGCAGTGCCTCGATCGTGCGATGCGCAACGTCCACAACGTCTTGCCTGTCGGTCGACCGGCTCACCAGCAATACAAATTCGTCGCCGCCCACTCGCGAAACCGTATCGATGCTGCGGACGACGCCGCTCAATCGCCGCCCAACTTCAGCCAAGAGCTGATCGCCCGCCCGATGTCCAAGCGTGTCGTTCACGAGTTTGAAGCGATCCAGATCGATGACCAGCAGGGCGAACTCATGGTTGTCGCGGTCGGCATGCAAAATGGCCTGCGCGAGTCGATCGTCCAATAGCACGCGATTGGGCAAGCCCGTCAGCGAGTCATGAGTAGCCAAGTACCGGAGCTGCCGGTTGGCGGCTTCCAGTCCTTCAGTGCGCGCCGTCACGACTTGTTCGAGCGATTGCACTTGATGCCGCAGTACTTGTTCCTGCTGCCATTTGCGCGTCAGGGCGCTTGCACATTGCAACACTTCGATGGGCTCGAACGGTTTCTTGAGCACCAGCAATTTATCGGACGGCCCGAGCCGTGTAACGAAATCGCTCCAATCGTAATCCGAATGCGCGGAACAGATCACGATCTGCACGTCCGGATCCACTGCCCACAGTTTTTCGATCGATTCCAAACCATCCCAGCCCGGCGGCATCCGCATGTCGACAAATGCCATAGCGAAGGGCCGCCCATTGGCCATGGCCGTCTTCACCATCTCAACGCCTTGCTTACCTTGCGATGCGAACTCGATCTGAAAGGCGGGTTTCGACAGCTGCCCCGGCGAATCGTCGAACAGCTCTTTCTCTATCTTGGACATCGCGGCATCCATCGCCGCCTCGTCCGCATTCAGGTCGTCGCCGAGAATCTTTTCGAAGTCCCGGTGAATGGCCGGGTTGTCATCAATTACCAAAATGCGGCAATTGGCGAACTCGGCATCGTTACTCATGCGGACTCCTCGACATCGGGATCGATTGCACAACCGGCGTTTGCGCAATGCAACAGGACATGGAATGACGCCGAACGGCAAGCATTATGTGCAATCCCGTTCTACCATAGGAAGACTTGGAAAACGTTATGTGATTAACGGTAGTCGCCGCGAGGCCGCGCTACTGTTGACCCGGTGACTCTTTATTCTGCGTCCAAGGCGATTGCTCCAACAACAGTTTTGGGTATTTTGTTCGTTGTTTTGAGACTCCAATCACTCAGCGTTTTCACTAGCGCTCGCGGCCGATTGCCCCCACCGAAGACACAAACTGCTCGCCTAACCACCGGCAACTACTCCTATGCAGGCAAGCTATAACGTCTGGCTGGTCGCACTTTCGATTCTGGTTGCGACGCTGGTGTCGTATACCGCACTCAAGCTGGCGGCTCGAGTCGCGGAAGCGGAAGGAGCCGGCGGCCGCCTGTGGTTGTTCGGTGGCGCCATCGCGATGGGCACCGGCATATGGTCGATGCACTTCATCGGCATGCTCGCGTTTTCAGTGTCGGTCCCCTTGCGGTACGGCATCGGCAAGACTCTGGGATCGTTGGCGATCGCCATTGTCACGTCTGGATTCGCACTCGCCATTGCGAGCCGCTCCAAACTCAGCTTGTTCCGTCTCGCCGTCGGCGCCGTCGTGATGGGTGCAGGGATTTGCGCCATGCACTACTCGGGCATGGCGGCGATCACCATCGTGCCGATGATTCGATACGAGCCGCAACTCGTCGCGGCTTCGATTGTCATTGCGGTGACAGCGTCGTTCGCAGCGCTATGGCTGGCGTTCAAACTTCGCAGTGGACAGTCTCTAACGATCGCTCTCGCGCGCGCCGGCGCCGCGGTGATCATGGGGCTCGCGATCAGCGGCATGCACTACACGGGCATGGCCGCCTCTAAATTCGCACCCGGTGCATACTGCTTGGGCGGCGCATCCTTCGACAACGGTTGGTTGGCTCTGACCATCGGCTTGATTGCATTGGGCGTCTTGGCAGTCACCTTAGTGACTGCGGTGTATGACGCGCATTTGATGTCCAAAACCCGACAGGATGCGTTGCGTTTGGCAAACGTTAACTCAGCACTGCAACACGGCAAGAATCTGCTGACCCTGGCGACCCGGGCGGCCGGCATTTCCTCGTGGGAACTGGACCTTCAGACACGAACCACGCTCTGGACAGAAAACGAAATCGAATCGCTTAGAGTTGCGGGAGTCGATTCGCAGAGACATCCGAACGCCGTGCTCGAGCTCACGCATCCGGAAGATATTTCCATCCTTAGCGAAGCCGTGCGCACGGCGGTCGCGGAAAACAGTGAGATTTGCGATTTCCGCTTTCGAGTTGTGACACCCGAGCAAAACATCGTGCACCTCGAAGCCCACGCGCGAATCTTTTGTAACGAACTCGGCGATCCGATGCGCATTCTGGGCGTCTCGTGGGATGTCACCCATCAAGTCGTGCAAGAAGAACGCCGGCGCAAACTGCAAGCTCAACTGAGCGACGCTTCGCGTCAATCGGGCATGGCGGAAGTGGCTACCGGGGTTTTGCACAGCGTCGGCAATGTCCTCAACAGTCTCGGAGTATCTGCCTCGTTGGTGCAATCGCGATTGCGCGATTCGCGCGTTGGCAATGTGCGGCGCATCGCCGCGCAACTCATCGAACAGGGCGATCAAGTCGGGCACTTCCTGCTCAACGACGCTCGTGGCCAGCAATCCTTAAGCTACCTCGCTCAACTCGGCGACAATTTGAGCGTGGAAAACCAGTATCTAAAAACCGAAGCGGAAGCGATTGCGACTCATGTCGGCCACATTCGCACCATCGTGGCCGCGCAACAAACATACGCGCGTCGTGGCGGCGTCACCGAACTCGTCGATGTTGCGGGACTAGTCGACAATGCCCTCGCCATCCATTTCGCGGACACCGCCGAAGTGACGGTCATGCGCAGCTACCATACGGCGCCGCAGATGACGCTGGACCGACACAAGCTCATCCAGATATTGGGAAATCTGCTCAGCAACGCTCGACACGCGCTAAAAGGCCAGAGTCAACGCTTCCTCACGGTACGTGTGCATACGGAGGACGCCGGCGGCTTGGCTGTCGAGGTGGAGGATTCAGGAACCGGAATCCCGGACGAAACACTCAGGCGACTCTTTGAGTTTGGGTTCACTACGAAGAAAGATGGCCACGGCTTTGGGCTGCACACGAGCGCCATTCTCGCCAAGGAACTCGGCGGTGATCTGAGCGCATTCAGTGAAGGACCCGGCAAGGGCGCTCGATTCGTGCTGCGTTTGCCCTTGCTGGCAATCGACGAACTACGCGAGCGAAAAAAAGCCGAGGGAATCTCTGCGCGGGGTTGAGATGCGTGTTGTTGCGCCGATCCCCAAATTGGAAATGGGGAGTGACCCTGAGGTTTCCCCACGAATCTAGAACGTATGAAATGGCCTACTTTCCTGTCTTTTCCGTTCGCGTTGAGTGAGTCGAAACGATCTTCTTCTTTCGGATCCCTTCGATCTCCTCAGGGTGAAC
>Ga0193752_1000214_pt1 | contig 68399 bp, 49 predicted proteins | sample H1c1metaG_FD_144924 | JGI IMG/M metagenome (GOLD analysis project Ga0193752, IMG submission 144924) | Soil microbial communities from a riparian zone of the East river system, Colorado, United States - H1c1 | ecosystem: Environmental > Terrestrial > Soil > Riparian zone | place: USA: East River... | reverse complement strand
TCGGCATAGCTCGGATTTTATAGGACATTTGTAGGACCGCCACGAAAAATCCATCACACGCGGAGAAATCACGGAGCTTTTGAGATCAGCGTGTGTGCCTCGATAAATAGGGTCGCGTTTCAAATAACGTTGGCTGATCTGGCTTTGCGCTTCGTAGAATATTTAATTCCGAGTCCTCGGAGCAGTGCGGCTCAGTCGCGGGTGCTACGCCGCTAAAGCGTCGACATCGATTGAGCATAAACTTGATTGCTAAATTCCCATGCACCTTCGCGTTCCTTTTCAACTTCGCATGCCACGCACCCGCTTTCGACGCTTCGGCGGCGAAGCATTCACCCTTGAGCCGCAGTGCTCCGAGGACTCCGCATTTAGATTTCTACGAAGAGCAACACATTCATGACTTTATTCGAAGTGCAATACCTAAGATCAACGTGCGGCCTGGTAACTCCAAAGCTCCGCGAGCCTCCGTGTGTGCGGGATTTTTCCTGGCAGCCCTGCAACTTATCCTACCGTATCCTACGGGCACTTCTGTTCGATCGCGGCCATCTGCATAGCTCGGATTTTATAGGACATTTGTAGGACCGCCACGAAAAATCCATCACACGCGGAGAAATCACGGAGCTTTTGAGATCAGCGTGTGTGCCTCGATAAATAGGGTCGCTTTTCAAATAACGTTGGCTGATCTGGCTTTGCGCTTCGTAGAATATTTAATTTCGAGTCATAAGAGCAATGCGGCTCAGTCGCGGGTGCTTCGCCGCTAAAGCGTCGATATCGAATGCGCATAAACTTGATGGCTAATTCCCATTAAACTTCGCGTGCACTTACACTTCGCATGCCACGCACCCGTTGTCGACCCTTCGGCAGCGAAGCATTCACCCTTGAGCCGCTGATTGCGACACTTATCGCGTTTTTCGACCTGCGACAAGAAAGGGTTCATAAGTTTGTTGTAATTTTTCTGTTGGTGACGACGGTCGTTAACCTCGCTCTGTCCTATTGCTGCATCCAATTCATGACAAGACTACATTCAAATCTGAAAGCGCCCATGTTCAAGCTACCGGACATCTACGGGCGCGAGATAGACCTTGAGCAATATCAGAACAATAAAATTCTGATCGGCTTCTTCAGGCATGCAGGCTGTCCATTCTGCAACCTTCGTGTGCACACCCTTACCAAGGTTCACGACGAGATGAACGACAAAGGGCTAAAAATGATTTTCTTTTTTGAATCAAAGGGCAGCTTAATGCTTAGAAGCTCCTTTCACCAGGAGGTCTCTCCTATCCCCTTGATTTCAGACCCTGAGAAGAAATGGTACAAGGCCTACGGACTTGAGCCATCGTTAGCTAAGTCTGCCGTGAGTCATCTCACCTCATTTGTGCAGACGGCTATGAAGGCGTCGTCTGCCGGAGTCCCGATGCACATGATGAAGTCGGGAGAATCTTTCAGCACGTTACCGGCTGAATTTTTGATTAGTGAAGGTCTGATGATTCACGATGTCCATTACTCAGAAGGACTTAACGACCGGCTCAGTGTCGACGCCATTCGTGCCTTCGCGCGGTGACTTTACCTGACTCCATCGGCTCACAATAACCGAGAAAGAATCACCGACACCAGGCATGATGGCCAGATCCTTGGTGCCATAGGGCTGAGGTTTTCGAAAAGCAAATTAACCCAGGCTTGCGTATCGGTTAGAACTTGTACGAATAGCCCAGGCGTATCACTTGTGTTTCATAGTAGTCTATACTGGTAAAATGAAAACCGTCGCCTTGAACATCGCGTTTGATGCGCAGGGTATTTGCCAGGTCCGTCGCGTTGACAAATACTTCTCCCCTGTCGTTCTGGATGAGCTTCTTTACGCCCAGGTCGATTGAGAAGCGCGAGTATATCTTCCCCTGCGGAATGATGTCGGGTGCGAGATACACGCTGGTGATTTGCAGATCAAATTTCCGCTTGAGGTGAAACGTACCATTCAATTTCACGCTCCCCGAAAAAATCTCCTGTCGCGCCGCCGTGAACGTGCTTTCTACCGGATACAAGTTGGTGACAGTAAAGCCTTCGATGACGTTTTGGTACCCGTTGAGGTTCAGATTGAGCGTGGCCCATTTGTCAACGTTCTGAGCGATGATAATTTCCAGTCCGGTCAAATAGCTTTCTCCCGCGTTTTGGAAAATATTGTAGATCAGGTTGCTTCCGGGTGCGGTGCTGGCGATACGGGTTATGGTAGCATCCATCGTCTTGTGATACGCAGCAGCGTACCAATACCCCTGGTCCCAACTGGCCTTATATCCTATTTCGAAAGTATTGGTGAATTGTGGACGCAGCCCCGGGTTCCCCACCTTGATAATTTCAGCATCGTCGTATTTTGGAAAGATGCGAATATCCACTTCATTGGGACGGTCGACGCGACGGTTATAAAATGCCGACAGTGTATTCCTATCATTGATCTTATAGGCTACACGCAGATTAGGGAATGGTTGCGTGTAATTATAGCCGTCGCTTTTGTAAGTGCTGTGATCGGGGTTCACCTTATAATAGATATCCACGTATTCCACGCGCAAACCCGCTTCGATTTCCAGGTCCTTGTTCTCAAAAATATAGGTCCCATAAAGAGCCGGTATGATTTCGCTGTAATCTGCCCACCCGCCAGCATTGACATCCAGCGGCGAATTGATTCCAGGAATGAACAACATATCGGTCGGAATTTCACGATGCCTGAATTTGAATCCAGTCTCAAATCTTCCATATTTCAGCGGCTGCACATAGTCGATGTTAAAATCTCCTACGTGTTCGTCCGACAGTAATTTGAATGAATCCAGGCCCGTATAGTCAGGCATTGTGTTGGTGAAAAAATACTTTTCGTCCTCGCGATGAAACGTATAATTGAAACCTACGTTGAGCACGCGCCCAGGCTGGGTGAACTTATGCTGGAAAGTGGCCACTTCGGTAACAGTGGTTTTAAGTTCATCTTCAAGGAACGACCACAATCGCAGCCGTTCGGAAAGATCGGCATTGAAGAATGGCTCATCGCCACGATCAAGGATCTTCTCGCTACTGAACAGGCCGGAAACGCTGAACGTATTTCGCTCGTCGATATACCAATCAACACCTCCTTTGACGGTTACAATGTTGGTTGTTCTGTTTCTCACGGTTTGCTGACGAACGACATCGCCGTTATCATAATATCGGTCTACGAATTCATTCTTGTTCAACGTCCTGGTGTACAGATCGTCTGCCTGCAAGAACAGATTTACTTTCTTTTTTCTGTAATTCAGGGAAAGTGAGGGGTTAAGTTTGGGCGTGTTTTGGTACTGTTCCCTGATGGTAGGATAGTTCTCACGCTTAACCCACAACGCGCCCAGTCCGGCGGCCAGCCCAAGCTTTCCGTTAAACCCATCCTTTACTTCTTTCTTATAGATAATATTGATAATGCCCGCAGTGCCATTCGCGTCGTACTTCGATGACGGATTGTTGATCACCTCAATACGCTCAATAGACGACGCAGGGATATTATCTAACGCGCGCTGATTTCCAAATCCCGTCAGCGCCGTTTGCTTTCCATCAACCAGGACGGCCACCTTGTCGCTACCCCGCAAACGCACGGTACCTTCATCACTGATGGTCACACCAGGAAGTGTTTGCATAACCTGCAACAATGAGCCTCCTTCCTGATTTATATTGTCGGCAATGGAGAATGTTTTTTTGTCCATTGCTTCAGACACGGCGTCGCGTTCCCCTGTTACCACGACTTCCTGCAAGGCTGTGACATTCTCATCAATCGACATTTCTCCCAGGTCAATGAATTCGCTGAGTCTGCCGATCATGACAGATTGGACCCTCGAATGATATCCAACGAAGGAGGTCGCGAGCACGTAGTTGCCGGGTGCAATATTCGGAATGCTATACTGACCTGACTCACCCGTTACCGTACCCGCCACAAAGGCGCTGTCTGACGCTGTCTTCAAAACCACGTTGACGTATGGCACGGGCCGCCCGGAAGACTTATCTTTAATGACACCCGAGACCGTTACTTTGCTAACCTGCGCTGTGGCGCAAAATGATCCAGCTAAAAGCACCAAGACAGCATAGATTACTTTCATGAAACAAAGATTTCATTCCTATTCTGTAGAAATTTTGAAGGCAGTAATTTTCAAGTCAGGTTGATAAATTCAGAAACGCAATCAGCTTTCTCAGGTTCTCCTGCTTTTGACTATCCCAGGTCCGCATGGCATAGTCCGTTTGAAAACGATGACCCTCTAAAAACCGAATATTGTTTTCGGCCCAACCCACTTCCGTGAACTTTATCCCGTCGGCAATCTCCAATTCCTGCTTAAGCAGTTGCGTGAAGATTGGATAGTACACCGAGCCAACGTGTCCCACATCGGCGTCACGCAGGATCTTTGCAGCAAGCGAAATCGGTTCACACGCGGGCAGCGTACAGAGGATCAGGTTGCTGATTGTCCTCCTGCGCTCATCAGGAATCTTATGATCCAGCAAAAACTCCTCAGCGATTTTAACACTTTCCTCTTCGTGTTTTTCACGCCCGCGACAATAGCCGAGGTCGTGAAACCATGCGGCAATGAATAGCTCTTCAGAGTCGGCCCAGGTCAGATCATACTCGGCCGCCATCAATTCGCAATTCTCGACAACCGTCTGCGCATGCAAAAAGTTGTGAAAGCTCCGCGATGCGGGAAGATATTCCTTTAAATACCGGTCTACATAGCGCTCTGCCTCCAGGAGCACGCCGTCAGTTAAAGCCGAAATTGACATCGGAGACAAGCGTACGGAGCAATTCTGTAGGAATTCTGTATCGCCCAAAGCTTGCCGGGCCAACGTGATAACTAACTGATTATCTATTACATAACATATCAACGACAAGCGCACCCGGACCAGGGACGGCATCAAAATACCGCGTCCAAAACGCCAAGACATCGAAATAAAGCGTGACTAAAAATCGATGGTGAACTGGTGCCTGTTCCCGTGATAAGAATAGTCGACTTTATAACCCGCTGAGTCACAAATTTTCTTAACAATGGCCAGACCAAGACCCGTGCTCTTTTCGCTTTTGCCTTCTTTACTGAAGCGTTCAAAGATCTTCTCCGGACTCATTTTGAGCGCCGCGCCCGTATTCGAAATGGACAGTCTTCGCCCTTTAAGCTCAACAGAAACAACGCCGTTCGATGTCGTATGACGAATGGCATTGTGAAAAAGGTTCGTGAATAGCACCTCAATTAACGTTCTGTTTGCTTGAAAAATCGCAGGCTCAATTGATATCTCGAGTGTTATCTCACCCAATTCGGTCAGCGGTTTCAGATTGTTCAGCAACCTCTCTGCCACTTCCGACAAGTCGATGCGCTCCAACTCTGTGAACTGATCATTGTCAATCTTGCTTAACAGAAGCAAGTTCTTATTGAGTCTTGCCATTCGTTGTGCGGTCTCCTCCAGTTCCATGATGGTCGCTGCGGCAGGCTCATCAAGTTTCGGGTATTGCATCAGAATGTCCAACTTTGACTGGAATATGGCCAGCGGCGTTTGCAATTCGTGGGACGCATTTTCGATGAATTCCTTTTGCTCCAGAAATACTTTGCGATTGCGGTCTGTTAAATGTGTCACGGTCTTGTTCAAATCAAGAAACTCGGTAATGTTTGTTGTCTCTGGTTGAATAGATTCGTTTTTATCCAGCTCGTAGGCCTTGAGTTGATTTAACGTGTTGTAAAAAGGCATCCAAAGCCTGCGTGACAACGTTCGGTTAAGCAGCAGTAGTCCGCCGGCGAGCAGAATAAGAAGGATGACCTGAATCGAGGCCAATACCACGATCAACTCCTCGTTATCAACCAACGACATGCGAATAGTTAACAGGTAGTCCTTTCCCTTTATCCTGACCGGACTCTCCAAAATACGAAAGGGCCTGGATTCATGTTCGATGCTGTCGTAGCCTGAAATGCTTTTGTAAATTCGCTCTCCCAAGCCGCCGGCGTTTGGCACAATGGTGACGTCGTAAGAGAGCTGATCCCAAATACCCAGGTCAAGCTCCAGGTCATCCAGGTACTCAAACGTCTTGATGTGCCGGATAAACTGGTCACTGTGAAGCGCCAGAGACTCGTCGACTTCCTCGTTCAGGATTTCGCGAATGGCAAATAGCGAAACAGGGATGCTGATCGCGACCAGCACGATCGAATACAGCAACAAGCTGCGGAGACTGACCTGCAGTAATCTCATGCTGTAAATTTATAACCCAAGCCGTATACCGTCTTAATATAGTCCTCACTTCCTGCTTCCGCGAGCTTCTTCTTAAGATTTTTGACGTGCGAATAGATAAAATCGAATTTGTCCAGTAGTTCAGCGTCGTCGCCCGATAAGTGCTCAGCGATTGCATTTTTGGATACCACGCGGTTCTTATTCGACACGAGAAAAAGGAATAGGTCATACTCCTTTCTCGTAAGCTCTATCGGCTGATTGTTTACCGAAACCAGTTTGCCCAGCAGGTCGATGCCTATTTCATGGAAAACAATCCTACTCTGGCCGTCGAACCTCTTTCGACGGATGACGGCCGAAACCCGCGCACTCAGTTCAGGCAGGTAGAAAGGCTTGGCCAGGTAGTCGTCGGCACCGAGATTTAACCCATTAATCCGGTCGTCCAATGAATTTTTTGCCGTGATAATGATCACACCATCTGTTTTGTTGTTGGCCCTTAACAGCTCCAGAATGACAAGTCCGCTGCCATCGGGTAGCGAGATATCCAACAATATGCAATCATAGTCATAAAGAAGGATCTTTTCCCTGGCCTCAGAGGCGGTATAGGCAATCTCGCAGACATAGCTTTCCTGGCGAAGGAACTGCACCATGCTCTTCACCAATTCCTGCTCGTCCTCAATAATTAAGATCTTCATGATTTCCACTAAGATACGGCAGATTATTTCATCAGCCACCAGGTGGTAGGTTTGGGCGCGAGGTCCATGGCGACCAAAGGAACTGTCAATTTTGAGAATTTCTGTAGCGTGACCGACAAACACGGGGTACACTGGCAGACCATTACGCCAGACAGATAGCGGTCCAGTTGCGAGGCGCCTGTCTCACCAACTGAAAAAAATTTCTGTGGAAATTCTGTAGAAATGTTCGCAGAAATATGCCACCGCGCTTGCATTCAACTCATCGCTGTTTGCCCCCTGAATTCGTCGAATGGCTCGTGCGAAAATGCTGTAAACAGATAATCAAAATTAAGTATTTTGCCGCGCACCATAGTCCACCCTTATACTCCTTAAACTATTTTCCTCCTTCCCTTCATGAACAATCGAATGCGAGTTTATCATCGGTATCTGGGCTTTTTTCTTTCCGGTATTATGGCCGTGTATGCCATCAGTGGCGTCATTCTAATTTTTAGAGACACGGAATTCCTCAAGTACGATAAACTGATTGAAACACCTTTGGCACCGGACCTTCCCGACGGAGAAATAGGAACAGCGTTGCGTATAAAGGATTTCAAGGTCGAGAAGAGCGAAGGCAATCTCGTGTATTTCCAGGGCGGCGCATACGATCGGTCAACAGGAATTGCACATCATCAGATAAAGCAACTTCCCTATGTGCTCGATAAAATGACTAAGCTTCACAAGGCTAACTCCAAGAGTCGATTTTATTTTCTGAATATGTTCTTCGGCTGTTCACTTTTGTTTTTTGTCGTGTCGGCGTTCTGGATGTTCCTTCCCAACACGCCCCTGTTCAGGAAGGGCCTGTACTTTGCCCTGGCGGGACTTGTATTTGCCTTGTTGTTGATTTTTGTTTAGCGAGTGGGGCATTTTCGATCACGCGGCAGATTCGCATCGGCGCGTTTGCGCAATTGGAAGTAGCTGTTAAGCCTCGTTGTCGCGGACGATCCGAGGTACTGGCGCTACCTGTTGAGCTTTACCTGCGCGGTGATGTAGAAACCACGTCCATCCGATGGAAGTATGCCCGGCCCAGGATAGCCGGTAGCTCTCCTGGTGAAATACATCTGGTTCGCAACATTATTAACCGTTCCTTCAAGCCGGAAATATTTGTTGAACTGGTACGATGCACTGAAGTCCATAATCGCATACGCCGGAATAATACCCACAACGGCGGATACACCACCATCAATCGCGTTCGTAGCATCGGAAAACTGATCGGACAAGTAGGTGTACTGGAAGGATGCCTTAAAATTACGGTAGCCCAACCGTGCACCGCATTTCAGATTCAGATCTGGTACAAACTCTACTTTATTCCCTTTCACACCGGGAACGTCACTTCTGCGGTATTCTGAATGGATGACAGCCACGTTAGCAAAGAGCACCCCGCTCCACGCCTCCTGATTGGAATACAGCATCTTGACTAAGTCCGCTTCGCCGTACGATTCCACACCGCGGATAACTGCCTGACCTATGTTGCTGCGCATCCGCAGCACGCGGTTACTCTCGTCATAAAATTGAACCTCGCCGATGCGGTTGTCGTAGTTGAGATAGAACAGGCTGATGTCATAGCTCACCAGTGTTGTCTGTTCACTGCGAATGCCAAGGTCGAACGAAAACCCTCTTTCATCCTGCAAATCCGGATCGATAACGGATGAGGGATTGGAAATGCGCATGTCGCTGAAAGTGATCGATCGGTAATTCTGTGACAAATTGGAGTAAATTTCACTGTGCGCAGAGGGCTTGTAGGAAATGCCGACACCCCCTAGCACAAACTGACGGTGAGCATCTCGCGTTTCCTCCGTACGGGAGATATCGATCACGTTTCCGGCGAGGTCGCGGAAAATTGCGCCGTAGTAGCCCTCAGATTTCGTATCGATGTTCTCGTAGCGGATGCCTGGTGTGATGGACAGCCGTTCAGTCAGATACAATATATGCTCGGCAAAAAATGAGAAGTTCCGGTTAGGAAAACGATAGTCATAGGTCACGAACTCTTCCGGGTTGACATAATTAAAGTCGGCGTCCTTACCCGTGCTACCCTCACCTTGCGTGCTGTGATTAAAGCCATGGTAATAACGACCGCCAATCAATAATACACTGGGCTTCCCAAATAATGAATATCGTTTCAAATAGCGGGCTTCTGCTCCCCAATTCTGAAACTCACCTTTAATCAGGTCACGGGGGCCATCGTCGTCAACGGTGGCTACACGATTGGGCCGAAAGCCCAGTGAATAACGGTTGGCATCGAGTCCGAATACACGAAGATTAACCTCGCTGGAGGGGCTTATCTTATGATCGAAATGCAGTGCGAAAAGATTCCAGTCTACCTCAAACCAATTGCGTTCACGATTCGTCTGTCTGGGATTTTCGCTAAACATTTCATCCGTTAATCCGCCTGGCTGGTGAGCCAGGTACCCCATCTGCGTAACGTCAATGCCTATTTTAGTCCTGTCAGAAATGGCATAGTTTACATTGGCAAAGAACGTATGATTAGTGAAGTCGGAGTTATCCCGCCAGCCATCTCCACTTTTATATTGAAAGAAAGTGTAATAGCTGAGCTTGCCGACTGTACCACCAAGGCTGGTGAAGGCGTTGTAGAATCCAAAAGATCCCGCGCTTTGCCGGGCGATCAGTTCCATCTTTTTATCGGCGACCGGCTTCTTCATGTTGAAGTTGATAAGGCCACCAAACTGTGTACCGTATTGTAGTGAAGCGGCGCCTCTGACAATTTCAATACGTCCTATACCCTCGGTGGGTGGTGTATAATAACTTTCCGGATAGCCCAATGCATCGGCACTGATGTCGTAACCATTCTGCCGAACATTAAAATTGGAAGTGCGGTTTGGATCGAGGCCACGGCCGCCGATACTGAGCTGCAGCCCCGCGCCATCATTTTCCCAAATGTTAAGTCCCGCTACGCGCGAATACACCTGCCTCGCGTTGTTGGTAGCCACATTCGCGGTTAGTTGATCCGGCAGGATGACTTCGGTTTTCTTTCCTTCATAAATACCCATGTTTTCTACGGCACGCATCCGTGTAAAACCAAAGTCGGCGCGCTGATCCGTAACCGTAACTTCATCCAGAACATGATTACGTGGCTGCAGGGCCACAACGATTTTGCTGTCGGCGCCATTGATACGAACCTCCCTGGTTGAGTGGATGAAGTTTAAATTCGCGGCGAGCAGCGAGTAAGTTCCGTTGGGCAGATCGTGAAATAAAAACCTCCCATAGCTATCGGTCACTGCTGTCCACTTTCCATGGTTTAGAGAAACATCACAATCCTTTATCGAAGTGGTGTCCTCAGCAGAAAATATCCTACCCGACAAGGTATACTGCCCATAAACGCAGGCATTGATTAAGCAAAAGAGTATGGCAAATTTAAAAGCCTTCAATTTCATCGTCGAATGGAAGTATCCAGGATTTGTGTTGAAATGAATCTTCGACCAGTGCCAGGTCAGTGGTTGGACCAATCATAGCTCTTCCAAGTCTTCCGTTAAGCGTGACGTAAGAATCAACGAATACCCGCGGATCCCGGAAGCCTCGGTTGCTATAATGGTCTCGCAAAACATGAGCATAATAGACGATCATATCAGGTTGCGCGGCCATCATCTTCTCTTGCAGCGGGGTCAGAAATTCTTCGTTATTAATAACCGCTCTTTTGCCAGTTTCATCGATAACGGTAAATTGAGCATAGCCGGCCTTCTCCATCAGCATCACACGCCAGGAGAAGCGATAGCCTTCTTCAGTCCAGAAGAGCTCGCCGGGATATGCCAGGTAGCGAAATGGAATGACCAATTGAAGCAGGAAGAACAAGCTAAGCGCCAGGGCTGTTCGATAGTTGCTATAACGTCGAAAGGCAAATTCATTAACAGTAACATCTGCTGACATCATGGGAAGGCTGAATGCTTTGCGCAGGCGTTCCAGGATGTTCTCGTGGAATGCCGGTGAAAAGAAAATGAGCGCGGTCCCAATCATAAAATAAGGAAACATTCCAATGGGGAACAAAATGGAAGTAAGCACATGAAAAACGATCACGGCCCCAAAAGCCCAGGGCCGGGACTTCGAATTTAGCAGTAACCAGGGTATCGACAAATCATAGAGGCATCCCACCCAACTGAAAACATAGGCCACCTCAACTTTGCTGAGCAAGGGACCAATCAGGAAGAGATCGTTTTTGGAAGGAAGCCAGATGCGCAACGGTTGAGCGTGAAGCAACCAGTCACTATTTAGTTTGGCCAATCCGGCATAGAAATAAATGATACACACAAAAAGTTTAATCACATCAACGCACCATCGCGGTACCTGCCCCCCACGAAGTTCTTTCGTGCGGTACGCATCCAGTGAAAACCGACAGTTTGCGGGTACCAGGTTCATCAGCAGACAAACCATGCTCACAAAATAATAGTGGTTAAGGTAGGTGCTCTTGTCCATCAGCTCGATATAGGTGAAGGTGATGAACAACAACGCCATAGACGACCGGTAGTAGAGTCCAAGCGCGACAAACAGCGCTGCTAAGGCGCAGATAGCGAATAGCCAGTAGGTATACATGCCGAGCGGTCTTACGAACTCAAATCCATAGAACGGAAAAAAGATCTTTGGCGCGATATACAAATCTTCAATCCATCCATTAGCCCAGAACCTGGCCACGGAAAGGAAGATTAAACTTCCTAACATGATGCGGAATACCGCCAAAGGTGCAACGGACGTGGTTTGTTGAAGATAAGTTCTCATACCTCCGAATACCTAGTCCCCGTCGTTGTCGGTATAGGTAATGGTTACGCTCATCGCCGATGTCATGTCAACTTTTAGCATCCTCACCATTTTCTGCATTTCAGTATAAGTATCGATCATGGGCTGATTGTTGGTCTGCACCTGCTGATACAGGTTCTCTGTGAGCCCGTTCAACTTTGAAACAACTACACCGAACTGCGTATTGATGATTTCCGATAGCAACACACCGGAGGTATTGTCCTTTGCCTCAAGCGCGTCGAGATAACTTTTGAATGATGGCCCGGATTCTCCTGTTTTTACATTCTTGCCATTAAAAAAATCCACCGAAGTCTGGTGACATATTTTAGCGAGCGTAAGGGAGATATCCCTTTTGTAATAGGCTTCAACTTTCTCGGGATATTTTACACCGCCGCTGGCAGCCATAGCGCCTGAAGGAATTCCGAATTTGCCCGAGCGGATGAAGCGTTCATAATGAAGAACATAATTATTTACCATCAGCGCAGTGGGAGAACCAATGTCCAATCCCGTCTTACTGATAAACGTTTCGCGATAGCCACCATTCCACTCACTGATCACACTGCCCAAAAGGGTAGTCATGCGATCGGTTAATTTCTTTAGATAGGCCACTCTGCCTGCGGCTCCAGGGTCGGTGGTGTACAATCCAACGATGCCTTCAGCCGAGTCAGCGATTCCGTTGATCAGATAATCCAATGCGGGAAATCCCTGTTGTGCATAGCTCGCCGGTAGGCCCAGGTTTGCATCCGGGTTGGAGAAGTTTTGTTTGATTCCATTTTCATCGGCAGGGTAAATATTAAAAAAACTGCGGATGGTGTATTTGTCTGCGGGCCCGACTTCAAAAAGCTCCACTGCCGCCCATGAAACATAGGCATCGACCCAGGTTTGCCGAAGCGTGCCCAGGGAAGTTTCAGAGGGAGCCGCTGTAAACGCCGCGGAGGCCGAGGCAAAAGCATCCCATTTGACTTTGAATTTATCATAGGACGGAAGAATGATATTGTCCACCCAGTGTGTGAGCATGGGGGCACGATCCAGGGGATCGACGATCGGCTCCGGATCGCTACCGCTGCTACCACAGGCAGTCAGCACAAAGAGGATAAGTATGGTAAGGGCGTTTTTGAGTCGAAAATGATACATAGTCTTAAATGATAAAAGTGGATTGACGCGAAGCCAATCCACTAGTCACAGATTAGTTAAGAACTAAACTTATTGAATTCCAAATTTTGCCTTAATGGCATCCGATGCGACATTGATTTTAGTTCCGTCAAGATCCCAGAATCCGTTCGCGCTGCCTACCAGTCCATTGATGACGCCATCAGACCAGGCTGCATCCGCCGGATGTATGGTGGCAAACCGAAGTGAATAAATGAATCCCAAGCCTTCGCCAATGGCATGAGCACGTGCTCCATCACTCTCGCCTGTCTTCCATTTGTCCAGGTATCCTAATGCAGCCCGCGCGATTGCTTTTTCCATCTCCGTGCGGATGATGGTCGCCTGAGCGGCTACTTCAGACTTGTCATTGTTAACAATGGCGGCACGTCCCTTTAGGAAAGCAGGATAAATAGTTGGGTAACCGGTCTTGTTGTATTCCCATACGTAGGCGCCGGCGCCAAATTCTACGGTCGCCCGTGTATCGTTCGTCGTCGCGGTTTGTGTAACGATGTTATAGAGATACGCAGGGCTTAGCGTGAAGAGGCCGTACGCTTCATCCCAGTTGTGCTCCAATTGAGAATATTCCTTGCCGTCAACAAGTGTATGGTTATCGGCATCCAATCCTTGACTAAGCAATACATTCCCGATGTAATCCAATTGAAGGGCACCGATTAATGACTTCTGAATGATCTGAATAATTTCGATCCCCTTGGTATCTACTAAATAAGTTCCAAGCTTTCCAGCTTTACCACTTGCCGCCGTTTCTGTTATAGAAAGGCTGGCTTGTGCAATGTTATCAAATTCTGTGTTGAGCTTGGTCAGAACGGTCTGAGCTTCTGATGAGGATTTTGAAGACGCGGTAGCATCTTCAAGCTGCAAGCCCGAAGCGTTGAGCGTCGCTCCGGTTACGGAGATAGTTGCCGTGGAGATATCAACAAAGGGATTACCACTGTTGGCGAACATGTTCTTGAGTACGGAAGCACTTATAGCCGTGTTGGCCGCCGTGTTCGAAGAAGAATAGTAGTTCAGTGCCTGGAACATCTTATGGAGGGTGTTCCCTTCGGTCAGATCAACCGTCGATGCGCCATTCTCGTTGGTGAACTGCTCACTATAGTCCGTTTGATGGTTAAGCGTGGCATAGTCCAGGTCAGCGCGCAGATCGGGTTTTGCGTCATCGTCATCGTCACAGGAGGCGATCGCGATTGCTGCCAGCAGACAAATTGTGGGTTTTAGGAATCTTCGGATCATATTATTATGTTTATTTTCGAGCCTTTAATAAGACTAATTCTAAATTGGTCGGGCAAAACTCGGAAACGCATTTGAAGAATATTTGAAGAAATGGCCATTGGTGAAAAAAAAATGGAACCACTGAATTCCCTATACAATCCTTATTATCAGCACATTATGTGTGAATATGCCCCGCTGCCATGAAACTTTTGATTATTGAAGACGAGAAAAAGCTCTCGGGTAGCATAGCCAGATACCTGGCAAAAGAGAAGTTCCGATGCGAGATCGCTCACACGGTATCCGAGGCAGAAGAGAAGCTCGCCCTCTGCGATTACGACTGCGTGGTGCTGGATATTTCGCTTCCCGACGGTAGCGGACTGACAGTCTTGGAGGAGATGAGGAAGCGTTCAAGAATGGATGGCGTAATTATCCTGTCGGCCCGAAATTCTCTTGACGATCGCGTGAAAGGGTTGGATTTAGGCGCCGATGACTACCTGGTAAAGCCATTTCATCTGCCCGAATTGCGATCCCGCATTGGCGCCATTATCAGGCGGCGCGTGTTCAACGGTCAGAACAATCTGACCTTTCACGAACTCACTATTGATCCCAGCGCCAAGACGATACATGTGTCCGGTAATCTCATCGAAGCAACACGCAAGGAGTTTGATTTACTGCTCTTCCTTGCTGCGAACAGGAACCGCGTGGTATCCCGCCGGTCTATCGGAGAGCATATCGCCGGAGATCAATCACAGATTTCCTTCAGTTACGATTTCGTGTACACGCACATCAAAAACATAAAGAAGAAACTCGCGGACGCAGGTTGCGGCGACTACATCAAAACGGTTCATGGAATTGGATACAAGCTGGAAGCATGAGGCTACTTAACCGCACGGTACGGAGCTACATACTCTATTCAGGATTGCTGCTGTTGATCGCCATTCCAATATTTTACTTTGTCTTAAGCCGGCTTGTCCGAAATGAAGTCGATGAAGTCCTGTTATCACACAAGAAAGATTTCATAAAGTCATCAGCAAACTTTAATGGCATCGAAGACATACAACACTATCCGCTGTTGAACGAGGAGTTCTTTGTTACACCCAGTAAGATGGTCACTGCAACTGACTCCTTTTATACCGAATACATCAAAAGACTGAATGATTCACGTCTGATACCTTTTCGTGTGGTGAAAACCGGTATAGAAATACAAGGCAAGCCCTATGAATTGCTGGTGAAGGAGTCGCTGCTGGAAAGTGAGGACTTGATTTTGACTATCGTTTATACACAAATTGCTTTGATTAGCCTGTTGCTCCTTGGTTTGATCCTTATCCACATGAACCTGTCCAGGAACCTCTGGAAGCCGTTCTACCGAAATTTATCTGCGCTAAAGCTGTACGATCTTGAGAAGAACAAAGAGGTGGCATTTGAGCAATCTCAAATTGACGAGTTCGAAGACCTGAGGCAAGTGATGCAGCAACTGCTACATAAAAACCAGCAGGTGTATTTAAGCCAGAAAGAATTCACACAAAATGCATCCCATGAAATACAGACGCCTCTGGCGGCAGTGAACGTAAAATTGGACTTGCTGATGCAGACGGAAAATATCTCTAAAGAACAGGCCGACCTGTTACTGGAGATCGCCGATTCGACCCATCATGTTTCAAGGCTGACCAGAAGTCTTTTATTGCTTAGCAAAATTGAAAATGATCAATTTAGAGAAATTGAAAGGTTGGACCTGGTCACAATCATCCAAAAAATAACTCATGGACTTGATGAGCTGGCTCTAGAGAGAAGGATGACGATGCGCCTGTCGCTACAACCGTTCGAAATTCCCGCAGACAGAACCAGAATGGAAATCCTATTATCTAACGTCCTGAACAACGCCATACAACACAGCCAGCTCGAAGGAGAAATATACATTGAGTTGCGAGAGGGGACGTTGCGCATTTCTAATCCGGGACTCCCGCTTCATCAACCTGAAAAAATATTTGATCGCTTTCAACGCGATCTTTCTACGTCCGCCGGCAGCGGTCTGGGCTTAGCGCTGGTTTCCAAGATTTGCGCGTTAAACGGGTATTTGTTGGCTTACCGATTCGAAGGAGCTCGTCACCATTTTGAAATCAATTTTATAACGCAAAACGGACAATGAGCATTTTCGGCTTATTATGGCCAATACCCGAGCCGTTGGTCCGGGAGGATTTTCATGCTTCTTGTGCCCTCAGCGCATGAGTCCATGCTTGAATGAATAGCTGGCCGATTGGTACCACGCAATGGCCTCCTTGACCATTTCCTGATCCTGAATTGCCTCCAACGGTTCCTGAGATGCCGATAACCTGAAAGACTGCACCTTTCTCTGGGGCGATAGTATCGTCAGCTTTCCATCTTTCATAAAGCCCAGGCTTTGGTAAGTACTGATAAATGCCCGTTCACGTCCTGGTTCAAGCTTGAACATGTCGTAACCATAGAAGTTACTGGTATAAGAAAAATTCAAGATTCCCAATAGAGTCGGTCCGATGTCAATCTGGCTCATCAGTCTATTCATCACCGCAGGTCTGATATTAGCTGGCGAGTAAATCAACATGGGAATGTGGTACTTGTCAATGGGCAATTCAGCTTTCCCCGCACTGGAGGCACAATGATCGGCAACAATTATAAAGATCGTGTCATCGAACCAGGTGTGCTTCTGCGCTTCCTTGATAAAGCGGCCGATGGCATAATCCGTATACTTGACGGCCCCGCTTCTATTGGTATGAGACGGGATATCAATTCTCCCTTCCGGATAGGTAAACGGACGATGGTTCGACGTCGTCATCACGTGCGCAAAAACCCGTCCCGTCGGAGCTTTGGCATCCAGCTCGCTGAGCGTCAGGTCAAAGAGGTTCTCGTCTGCTACGCCCCATATATTTTCATAGTCGATCTGATCGTCATTGAGTGCAGACCTGTCAACTACGCGGTAGCCGTTGTGCGAAAAGAAGTAACCCATATTGTCAAAATAACTATATCCCCCATAGATGTATTCAGACAGGTATCCCTTGTCACGAAACACCCTACCCAACGAGAAAAGATCTTCATTGTGAGGTCGTCGCACGATCGATTGGCCCGGCGTCGGGGGCACGCAAAGGGATAGCGCTTCAAGGCCCCGCACAGTACGTGTACCGGTTGCATAGAGCTGCGTGAACATCAGACTTTGTTCTGCCAGCGAATCAAGAAAGGGAGTAATGCCCTCCCTATTTCCAAAGTACTTCATGAAGTCTGCGCTAAAGCTCTCAACACTGATCATGACGACGTTCAGTCTTCGCTCTTCTCCCCTATTCACGACCTTCCGAGCAATGCTGTGTGAATCCGAACTAACGTATTCGGCCTCTTTTGTTTTAATGTATCTCCTCACCCTGCCAAATGCCGAATCATCCTCCATGCCGACGTAGAACCGATCGTAACTGATCTCATTGTTCCGGTAGGCAGCAAACAACTCGTACAAGCCATTGCCCGAGAGCTCGTTCACATACGCGTTCTTGCTAAAATGGTGGTACTCGCTACGGACGGCAAGCAAAAGCACGCAGAATACTGACGCATAAAGGCCGGCGAACGCTGTGCGTGTAGCAAGGGGGGTACTATCAGTTGCTGCGGAATCAATCCAGGAACTCAGTAGCCAGCAGCAGGCCGATGTCAAAAGCACAACTGCCAGAATGATCCATCCGAGCGGATAGGACTGGGTGATGTTTCCTATTACTTCAGTTGTATATACCAGGTAGTCGACGGCGATGAAATTGAATCGCGCAGTAAATTCATCCCAAAAGAGCCACTCAGCAACGCCGTTAAAGATGATGAGAAACGTCATCACGAAGAACCACCCGTATAGCACAAACCTATGACCTGATTTTTGAAACAGGCGCTTTGGCATCAGCCACAGGTAAAGGACAAAAGGTACACTGAAGTACACCGCGTTGGCAAGGTCGTATAGGAAGCCTATGACAAAGATCGCGACCGAATTACCGATAGTAAGGTCAACCTCCGGGAAGGATTTGATGAGAAGTATAACGCGTGTGATGGTGGAAACCGATACCAGAACAATGCATAAGAGTATCCACAAACTTAACCGACTTGTCTTAATGCGCGCAAAACCTGCAGTCATGACGCGAAGCAACAGTACGATTTTGTAGACTTTCTGGATTGCCTCCCAGGTAAGTTGGCTTTGCCCAATGACGTGAATTATGGATCCCAGTACGCTGAAAGATATTTTGAACAGAATGTCTACAGTATTCAGTCGCTCCTTTACATCACCACCGTCCGTCCCTCTGAACTCAATCAGGAGATCAATTTCGATCCACAGCGTGCAAGCCCACTGCACGATCTAAAGGAAGCTATCGATATGATCCGGGCAGATTTACCTGTTAAAAACGATCAAAGAATATTTCTCACGTCTACGGAATAAAACAGAATTGACAATTGTCTAATGTCCGAAAACAGCCAGCAATTAGATAACCAGCTCAAACATGCAATTGCATTCAGCTACTATGAAGGTTACGAAGCTTTTATTCTGGATGATCTTTATCCTAACGTACATAAGCGGTCGTGCACAGTCAATTGCCAACGGAAATATTGACGGTAAAGTGACTGACGCGAGTACCCGTGAGCCGATCTCCTTTTCTTCCGTGGCGGTCTATCAGCGCGTAAATGGAAAGGACAGCCTCATTCAAGGACAGCAGTCTGACGATACTGGCTTATTCCATATTTCCCATCTGCCCTTTGGGACATTGACGCTTCGGGTCTCGTTTGTGGGATATCGGACCCTTAGCCAAATAATTGAACTGTCCACCAAAGACGAGCATTTGGACGTGGGCACCATACCCCTCGTAACCGATGCTAAAATTCTGAAAGAGGTAGAGATCGTCGCCGCGAAGTCAGACATGCAGGTTACTCAGGACAAAAGGATATTCAACGTCACCAATAACATGACAGCCATTGGCGGGACCGCTGAATCACTGCTTCGAAATATTCCGTCACTGACTATTGACGAGTCAGGCTCAGCGAGTTTGCGAAACATGCCCACGACGATCTATATTGATGGTAACCAACACAGCTTACATTGGCCCAGATACCGGCAAATCAGATTGGCAGCATAGAAGTCATTTCGAACCCGTCGGCAAAATATGACGCAAGCGCATCCGGAGGAATCGTAAATCTGATTATGAAAAAGAACCGGGAGGAAGGATACAACGGGGTTGCTAGCATCGGAATTGGTAACAATTCGCGCTACGATGCAACCCTCAACCTCGATTGGCAGAAAGGTAAGTGGAGTATTACAACACTCTACAGCCTGAATGCAACGCACAATCCTCTCACAGGCTATGTGCACCGCGAGAACATGCACTTGAATGGTTCCACATCAGGCTACTTTGACCAGAATACGGCGATTAGTTTAAACAACCTGTTCCAGAGCGCGCGTCTCGAAGCGGCCTATCGGGTTGACGAAAAAAACACGCTGACCGTCGCCGGCTCTGTTGTTGGTGGAGCGTTCAACTCCGTTAGTACTCAAAACTACTATTATAGCAATTCTCTGGGAGAACAAACCAGTTTCGGCTCCAGAAGCACGGTACCACACAACGATTACATTAACACCGGTGGCGAATTGGATTGGCGACATCAGTTCTCTCAAAGAGGTCGCGAATTGCATATCGTGGCATCCCTGACTCACAACCGCGTTTCTAACGCCGGCGACTGGATGACCACCGCGTACGATATTTCAGGGCTAGATTCAATTGCCCAGCCTGGCTATCCCATTCAAAACCGCATTGACGGAAGGATCATAGGCAATCAGATCTTGTTCCAGGTCGACTACATGCACCCGGTGAGCGAATCTGTCAAATGGGAATTTGGCGCTCGCAGCTTCACCTATGCGAGAGATCAGGAGTACTACTTCAACGAAGTACAGGCGGAACAGGAAATTCTGCTACAAGACTATTCACAGGATGCCCGCATCACTGAAACCGTGAATGCGGTATATGCAATGTATAGCAGAAAGTTTGCAAAAGACCTTACGATACAGGCTGGATTGCGATTGGAGCAATCAAGTCTTCACGGGCTCTCCCGTTTTGACGGCAGCACGTTTGGATATAACTATCCCTCCAAAACGGGTCAAAATCTGTTTCAATCGTTCTTTCCTTCCTTCGGCATTAGCAAAACCGTGAATGAAACTTCGGATTGGAGTTTCAGTTTGAGCAGGAAGGTTGGCAGGCCAAATTTCAGGCACGTATTTGTGGGCATACAGGCCAATGACCGTCAGAACATCACGATCGGTAATCCCAGCGTGAGACCGGAGTTTGTGAACACTGCAGAACTGAATTATAGCAAAACCTGGGATGCGAAGGCCGGGCAAAGCATTCAATGGCTGCCTTCTGCCTACTATATCTACGAAGATCATACCATCAAGCCGTTGGTATCGCCGTTGGAGAGTGATTCAACCATTCTGGTAACGACATTTCAGAATGTCAAAGCCGACATCCGATATGGATTGGACAACACGCTAACGTATTCCGCAGGGCAATTGAGTTTGCTTTTTAATTTGAATGCCTACCAGGTCATCCTGCAGTCAGCCGAGTTCACTAACAAGATGTTTGGCTACAATGCGAAAGTAAACGTGACCTATAAATTTACCGCAGACATATCAGCGCAGGCAACCGCGCAACGCCGAAGCAAGAATCCAGGCCTGCAAGGATATCAGACGGCGGTAAGCGGTGTTGATTTCGCCCTCCGTAAAAGCTTCATGCAAAATATGGCCAGTGTCACATTTTCGATCAACGATGTATTCAATTCCCGGAAATTCACCAGCGTATATGACAGTCCGGAAACTTACCAGATCTCCATGAACCGAAGAGAAATACGCTTCTACAAAATCTCCCTACAGATACCCCTGGGTCGATTGACGAGTGGCAAAATGAAAGAACGAAAAATGGACCGACCCGACATCGACTTCAGCAACTGAAGGTGTAGTTTGTTTGTAGGCTGGTGCCCACTAATGGACAGTGCATTTTCTGCAAATGGGCAATTTGAAATACCTTGCGTGCATTAGGGCGCCAGATCTCTATGGAATGCTCCCTCAGAATATGGCACGCCTTAGGTTAGCCGAATAGCACTAGCGCTACTCACAACGTATGATACACCAGAATCTGCTTCCAATTCTAAGGAACTTCAGGAGGTTGAAGGCCGTTTTTCTTATAAATCTGACTGGACTAACGCTAGGCCTATCCTCCGCCCTGTTAATATATCTCTGGGTAATCGATGAGCTGCGCGTCGACAAATTTCTCGCCAACGACGCCCGAATCTTTCAGGTATTGCAAAACAGTAAGAGCGAAGGCGGGATTCAGACGGCCGAGGCGACGCCGGGTCTTCTTGCCAAGGCGCTTGCAATAGAGCTTCCCGAGATTGAATTTTCTGCCGCCGTAATACCGGCCTCCTTTAATATCAGTAAAGGCATACTCTCGAATGGAGACATTAAGATCAAATCGTCGGGGCAATACGTTACATCCGATTTTCTGAAGATCTTTTCTTATGAAATCATCGAGGGAGATCAGACGCAACTATTGGCTGACAGAAAAAGCATTGTCATATCAGAAAAACTCACCGAGAAACTATTTAAATCTTCCGATGCCGCAGTTGGCCAAACGATCGAATGGCAGACACAAGAGATCAAAGCGCTCTGTACGGTCACCGGCGTATTTCGTACTCCGCCTCCGACAGCAACGAAGCAGTTCGATTTCCTGCTGCCGTATGCGCTTTTTGAAGATCTCAATCCCTCAGATGGATGGGGCAGCAGTAGTCCCCACACCTATGTCCTTCTGAAAAACAGTTCGTCCGAGCGGGCACTGAGTGACAAGATAGCTGGCTTTATCAAAAGGCACGACGTGAACTCAAATAACACCCTTGTAATGCAACAGTTTTCCGATCGCTATTTAAGGGGTCGGTACGAAAATGGTAAACCCTCGGGAGGAAGAATTACCTACGTAAGGCTGTTCTCAATCATTGGCAGCGCTATACTGCTAATCGCCTGCATCAATTTTATGAACCTCTCTACTGCCAGCTCCCTGGATAAAATGAAGGCCGTTGGAATCCGGAAGATCCTGGGCGCAAGCCGCAGAACGCTCGCCATGACCCAACTTTTTGAATCGACGGTGATGGCCTTTATTGCCCTCGTGCTCGGAATTCTGATCGCCGATTTGTTTATGGGTACCTTTAATACCATCACGGGAAAAAATCTCAGTCTTTCTTTTGATCGCGCGACCGTCATTTCGCTGCTGTTGATAGCGGGTTGCACAGGACTGCTGTCAGGAAGTTACCCGGCGTTTTATCTCTCAAGTAAGGATGCCGCAAAATCTTTGAAAGGAATATTATCCACGTCAGCAAGTGAAGTATTCGTGCGCAAGGCGTTGGTTGTTTTCCAATTTACAATAGCCATTATCCTGATAACAGGAGTAGGAATTGTGTTCCTGCAGATGAAACTCATTCAAAGCAAAAGCCTCGGGTTCACCAGGGATCAAATCGTCTATTTCAGCACAACGGGAATGACCAGCTCCGCTATCGAAGAAATCAGAAAAATTCCAGGCGTTCTCAAAGCTGGCGGTGGAAGACTCCTTCCCGGTAATCCGCTGGGCGGAACCAATGACCTTCACTGGGAAGGCAAGAGTGTCGAAAACGACTTGTTTGTATCAAATTTCTGGATGAGCTACGGACTGGTAGAGACACTGGATATGGAGATTGTCGCAGGACGATCTTTCACAGAGAACAAGAATCTGCTCGGCCAAATCATTTTCAATGAATTAGCCATAAAGCGAATGAATCTCCAAAATCCCATTGGCAAAAAGGTAACGATTGGCGGCGATGAAAAAGAAATAGTTGGCATCGTCAGGGACTTTAACTTTGAATCGATGTACGAACCCGTCAAACCCTGCGCCCTATTGGCGGCGCCTATTGAGTATTCGCCGTATGTTTCTCTAAAAATACAAGCAGGCAGCGAACAAGCCACCCTTGGTCGCCTGCAAGAACGATTAAAGGAAATACATCCCAACGAACCCTTCGAGTTCAGGTTCATGGATGAAGATTATCAGAAGTTGTATTCTGCTGAACTACGCACCGCCACTTTGAGCAGGTACTTCGCTGCTATGGCTATCTTTATCTCGAGCATGGGATTACTTGGCCTGGCTATTTTCATTGCACAGAGAAGAAAGAAAGAAATCGGGATCCGCAAAGTTCTCGGGTCCAGTTCATTGGGAATTGTGTACTTACTATCGCTCGACTTTACAAAAGCAATTCTTTTAGCCATTGTATTCGCTATCCCCACGAGCTACCTGATTGCCCTGTACTGGCTTGATAACTTTGTTGTCCGGATCACCTTAGCGTGGTGGTATTTTCTGATCGCGGGAGCTACGGCATTAATCATTGGATGGGTAACCGTGGGCACACAATCATTGCGGGCGGCGCTCGCCAATCCGGTAGATTCGCTAAAGAACGACTGATTCATTCTTCCTGACTTTGCAGCCGCCTTTTGGTTCGCAAACAGAACGGTGGCTTCTTACAAATACGTTGTCAAAGAAGACTGCTGGCCGAAGGACGGAACTCAGGTATCAGCACATTCAGCGACGCGGGTTTTATCCTGATATCAAAAACCTTCGCTTTTCCTGCCGCCTCTCCGTCAATGTGGAAGGGTATATTAGTTGCAATCGTTATGCGCGCGGATGTTTGAAGCTCGATGATCTCGCAAAACGAAGACTGGTGTAGACCACCCTGAAATAGTCCATATAAGAAGTCAAGTCTGTATGGAGGAACCCTCTTAACAATGTTCATATGCAATCGTCCGTCCATAACTGATGCCCTAGGCGCGATCCGCGCATTGTTTCCGTACTGCGATGAGTTGGCTACGGCGAGAATAAAAGCATCCCGTCCAATTTCGCGACCGTCGATCTCAATGGTAAAGCTAAACGAACGAAATTTCTGAAACTCAGATACGGCAAGCTTGATATAACCCAAAAATCCACGACTGCCTTTATTGCCGAACAGATTAGCAATATGTCCGTCAAAGCCAATGCCCGACACATTAACTGACAACCGCCCATTCACTGTGAACGTATCTATGGCTTGTGTAGCGCTGCGAAAGACTTGATCCATTGCCTCTGATGGCTTCAATGAAATGCCCAGATGCCGTGCAAGTCCATTTCCGCTGCCTATAGCAACTATTCCCATTGAGACTTGCGTATCAACAAGTGCCTGCGCAACTTCATTGACCGTACCATCACCACCCACTGCAACGACGGCGCTCCAGCCATCGGCTACTGCCGTACGAGCCATAACGGTCGCGTGACCAGGTGACTTTGTATATGACATGGAGGCTGCTACGCGGTGCCTGGAGGCAAGCACTGCTATCAAGCCCTCAATTCCGGCGTGATTGCCAGACCCCGCAGTTTTATTGATTATGAATAAAACCTGACCCAGCGGCTTTTTTTTTGACATACTCTCTCTTTTGCCAAGATTATTGAATATTCATGAGTCGACTAAGATTTAAAAGCTTACCCTCATCCCACAACTCCCGCGCATACTTAGTGTAGTAGCTATGCTGTTGAAAAAATGAAATATTCTTGCGCGCCCAATCCTCATCTGATAGCACAACGCCCTCTGCCGACTCAAGTTCCCGCCTGAGAAGTGCTTCACAATGCCAATACTCCACAGAACCCAAATGCGCCATATCCGCATCGCATATGATTTCCTCCAGGAGATTAAATGGTGAAGGTGGTACTCTTGTGGCCAAGATAAGATCGCGTATTCCTCCAATAAATTCGCTGCTGCGATTAAAAGGTCTTAAGAATGCGATGGCGATCCTAGCCCTTTCCTGTTCATGACCAACAGAACCGACGATGTAACCTGTATCATGGAACCATGCCGCGACGAGGAGCATCTCCAGTTCTGCGTATGAACACGACGCCATTTGCGCTAAGCGAAAACTATTCCTGGCCACACCCCGTGTATGCTCTAAACTATGGAACCACCGGTCCCTGGAAACTCGTGTGGCAATCAGTTGTGTTGAGAAACGTTCTGCTTCTGTAAGCAATTGTGATTGTGGCCCCATCCAATTCTGTCTTTCGGGGTGGCGACTTTGCCACCAGTATAAATAAGCCCAATTATCAGTTGCAATTCTGTAGGATTTCTGAACTTATCAATTGAGCGACTGGCGACGTGTGCAGCATTTCATCAGCGATGAGCTGTCGTCCATTCAACCTCGGAAGATTCGATTTACCTCGCCAGTGCTTTGCCGTGGTAATAATAGCCTTCATAGCAATGTTGTCTCCTAACCGAAAGCGTTAGGCTTTCGCTCTTGTAACTTTTACATTTTACATGTACTGTTTTACATTTTGCGGTTAAAGGTCACTGCTACAGAAGTCAGGGGGCATATGAAAAAACGCCTGTGCGGTATGCCCGGATGGCATTGATGTTGGTTCGCCTGTATCCGGCCGCGGCACGGCAGTGATTCTCTTCAGTGAATACGCAAGCACGCCAACAATCAACTCGGATTTGATCAACAACGCTGTGCGGTTTGCCAAGTCGTTCTTTCCCTTTACACCGGCCAGATTCAGACCATACACTCCGGCAATTGGCGCAAACTGCAAATAGTCATCGAGGTGATTGCTGAAGAGAGGCATCCACTCATCGCGCTCCTCCTTGACCTCATACTTGTTAAGCCACTCACTGTCGGTGATGGAATATAGGCCGGCTCCAATTAGAAGCGTCGGGGCCGCGATGATCCGAGATACATCATGAACGATCTTTGACGATCGCACCGCAGGACTTCGCATTGAAATTATGGTCAATGGCGCACCTTCTGCATTTTCTCTGAGCTGGCCGTAGGCCGCGTATGCAATACACCATAATCCAACCAATGGAGCCAAGATCCGATGATGCATACGTTGCAAGGAAAGTTTCTAATAAGTTGGCGATACGAGATTAATGGCGTTAAGCCCTGATACCAGCACTGGCTGGCTGCGAACACGTTCAGGAAAACCGACGATGCAATTAATCGTGGCCATTCTTAACTTCTTTTGAAACGAGCTTGCCGGCAGTATCAAATATCAGATCAAAAGTTTCCTTTCCCTTCCCGACCTCTGCTTCGTAAGTCACGTGGCCGTCAGCGGTAACTATCTTCGCTGCTTCCGCTATGGTATAACTTGGATAATCATTCTTAACTGAATTAATAACCGCTGCTGGCAAATCAGCACTTTTGATCTCGGTCTCTGTTTCAATCGTGTTTCCCGTTGCATCGATTACCAACGAAACTTCTTTCCCATCTTTTCTAAACGTAGCCTCATAGTTTGCGTCTTCCCTGCTCCACTCAACACCTTTGGCTTGGTAGGATTTAGGCAGCCCGGCCCTAACAGGCTGAGGAACGCTCTCCTCACTAACCTTTTGGCCATTCACTGACGGTGCAGCGCAAAGACCCAATAACACGATCAACCATGACTTCATAAGGTTTTGTTTTAATGTTACCATCAAACAAAGCAAATGATTCTGGAGTAACTCTGGATCGAAACATTGATCGCATTAACAGTGCAGACAATAAGCAAAATTTCTTCCTTTCCCACCACGTTCCATTGTGGCGCTGCCCTCCGAAACTACCGGTTCAAATATAAATATCGAAAAGGCCGTGTTGTTCTCCCTGGCCACTGGTAAGCGACAGGACGCGAGAAGTCTCCGCATTTCTGGCAAAATCGTTTTGCAAATTCGTATCGCCTTGAAAGTAGATCTGCGTGGTCAGTTCGGTGTGTCCCTCTGCTCTCACCTTAACGTGAATGTGTCTCGGCCGTGATCCATACGAGGGTGGGAAGATGGTTTTGAAAGCATATTTTCCCCTGCTGTCCGACTTCACCACACCGCGGCATTTGAATCCCTGGTTGTCATAGTTGCCACTGGAATCACAATGCCAGATATCGATGACCGCGTTGGCTACAGGCGTTGTGCAGTCTGACGCCTTAAAAATGGTGCCGGCGATGTGCAGTGGCTGACCCTCTGTTTCAATGATAACTTTCAACGGCGCACCCGGTTTGTAGAATGGCCCCTCTGCGTCCCGCTGCGTTTTGCATTCCTTTAAGGGCAAAATGTTCGCCTTCCCGAACAACTTCGCGACCGGCAGGAAAAGCAGTGAACCAATAAATGATGTTCTTTTCATGGCGCTATGGTGTAAGGTGAAACCTCCTGGTACACAAGTTCGCATCTATTCATCTGAAATTGAACACCCAGACAAGGGTATATTTATTGCTTCAGGTAGGCACTGGTGATGGACCTTTTGTCTTTCAAAAGATCTTTGGGTGTTCCCTCAAATATCACCGTTCCCCCCTTGTGTCCGCCTTCGGGTCCCATGTCTATAATCCAGTCCGCATTTCTGATCACACGCATGTTATGTTCGATGACGATGACCGTATTTCCCGCTTCAACCAGGCGATTCATAATGGCCAGGAGATGATCGATATCCGACATGTGTAAACCCGTGGTGGGCTCATCGAGCACATAGATGCTGCCTTTTTTATGCAACTCGCTCGCGAGCTTAATGCGCTGACATTCCCCTCCCGACAAGGTACTGAGTGGCTGGCCCAGCGTTAAGTAGTTCAAACCGACGTCAACAAGCGCCTGAAGCTTCTTTTGGATCTCGCGCTGATTAAAGAATTCAAGCGCTTCAGTGACCGTGAGATCGAGTACGTCTGCAATGGATTTTCCATCGAGTTTGTACGCCAGCACTTCCTCCTTGAATCGCTTCCCCTCACAAATGTCGCAGGGAACCTTGATTCCATCAAGAAAGGCAAGGTCGGTATAGACTACGCCAGCTCCCTGGCAATTCTGACAAGCACCTTCCGAATTGAAACTGAACAACGAGGCGCTTACCTTGTTCACGGAAGCGAAAGCCTTTCGAACATCGTCCATGATACCCGTATAGGTGGCGGGATTTGAGCGGCTCGAAGTCCCCACCGCAGACTGGTCGATCACCACCACGTCCGTGTGTTGCTTCAGGAACGCGTGATGGATCAGCGAGCTCTTTCCCGAGCCCGCAACGCCCGTGACGACCGTCATTATCCCCTTCGGAATATTCACGCTCACGCCCTGCAGGTTGTTCACTTTCGCATTAGTTACCAGTAGCGTACCCGTGGCGCCACGAAAGCTCTTCTTGATCGAGGAAGCCTGCTTCATATGCAGGCCGGTCAATGTGCCAGACTTCAGCAATCCGTCAAATGTACCTTCGAACATGATCATACCTCCGTTACTTCCGGCCTGTGGCCCTACGTCCACAATATGATCGGCAACTTTGATAACGTCCGGATCATGCTCCACCACGATGACCGTATTTCCTTTATCCTTAAGTTTCACCAGCAGATCATTGAGCCGATGGACATCGCGCGGGTGAAGTCCGACACTTGGTTCGTCAAAGATATACATCACATCTACCAGGCTACTGCTAAGGTGCTTTACCATTTTAATGCGTTGGGATTCGCCGCCGGAGAGTGTGCTCGTTTCGCGGTCGAGACTGAGATAATCGAGCCCGATATCCACCAGGTGCTGAAGCCTCTCCTTCAGCGTTAATAACATCGGTGCGGCTACTGGTTCATGAATCGCTTCAAGAATGCCGATCAACTCGGTTATCTCAAGTGATGACAGGTCTGCAATATTCCTTCCTTCGATTTTACAATTCAGTACGGCCTGATTTAACCGGGCCCCTTTGCACGAAGGGCACGTCCGCAGTCCAATGAATGGCGCCACTTTCTTTTGCGTTCGTTCCGACATGGTCTTCAGATCACGCTTGATGAACGCCTTTGTAAACTTTTCAATAATCCCCTGGTAGGTGATGTTCATCTCCCCTCCCCCGAAGCGCATCTTTATCTTCCGCGGCTTGCTATGGAGGAGCAGGTCCATTTCTTCGGCCGTGAATTTTTTTAACTTCTTGTTATTGTCGAACAAGTTCGAACTCGCGTACATCGAATTTTCCCAGGTAGCGAACACGGAGACCTGGACGGCCCCTTCATTCAGCGACTTATTCATATCGACAAATGAGTCGGCGATCACGCCCATCTTCTTTCCCAGGCCATTGCATTCGGGACACATGCCCTGCGGATCGTTGAATGAGAAAGCATTCGAGTATCCGACGTAAGGCTTACCCACGCGCGAATACAGGAGACGTAAAACGGGTGCGATATCCGTAATAGTCCCTACGGTAGAATGTGAACCACCTCCCAGGCGCTTTTGATCCACCACGATCGGCATACTGAGGTTCTCGATGGCGTCGGCCTGTGGTGGCGCATATCGTGGCAGAAAATTGCGCACGAACATAGTAAAGTTCTCGTAGAGCTGACGTTGTGCTTCCGTCGCGATGGTATCAAAAACGATGGACGACTTACCTGATCCCGAAACTCCCGTGAAAATCGTAATCTTCCGTTTGGGAATGCTGAGGGAAATATTGCGGAGGTTGTTCTCGCGTGCACCTCTGATTTGAATGAATTCCTGCTTCATGGTTTCAACTGCTGTTTGAATTTGAGATGGCGACTTCGCCAGCTTAAATTCTTAACCTTGCCCAGAATCACCAAATAAATATTCAAAAATGAATTTGAAGAAATGCAAAGAAGAGCCCGTCATTAGCCAAATAGCAGGCTGGAAAACCCGTACCTCCATACGAAGAAGGCCGATGGGCAACCATCATCCATAACGTTTTTCCTACCTTTATAAACCTTAAACATTTATCCCAATGAAATACACACTTACCGCTTTCGCGTTGTTGTTCACGACACTGGCTTTTTGCCAGGGTCAGTTTCAGAAAGAATCTGCAGGTTCCCTGACCTATGTATCAGGCCACGTTATGCAGCTTGCCAAGGCCATTCCCGCCGACAAGTATTCCTATTCACCACAGAAGGATGTGCGCTCAGTAGCCGCTGTTTGTGCCCACATCGTCTCAGCAAACTACTTCTTTGCTTCAAAGCTGGGTGGTAAAATTCCGGCAGATGTAAAGATGGAAACCATCGAGAAAGACCTGGTGGCGAAAGATGCCATTGAAAAGGAACTAAAGCGCTCCTACGATGCCATAATAGACGCCGTTAAAAACGCAAAAGATGCCGGGCTCTCCACTAAGATCGAGTTTCCATTTCCGGGTGAATATACGGGCATGAGCGCCATTCTTATTTCTCTGGGTCATTCCAACGAACACCTGGGACAATTGATCGCTTATGCCAGAATGAATGGAATCACGCCTCCCTGGAGTGAAGGCAACTAGTGCGCCGTAGCAAAAATACCTGTACGTTTATGCTCGGCATAATCCATTGGTTCACTGTGGCTTAGCTACATGTTGTACCGTACGTTTTTTTTTGTGATAGCGCACTGGTATCAACGAATTGACGGCGGTTAGTTCGCTGACCACATTTTCTCATAGAGCGCCGCAAAAGTTGCCGGCGCTCTCTTAGTTTCTCTTCATCGTATAATTAATAACGATGAACTCTTCGCCTTTATCAAAGCGAAGTTTCCAGTACCCGACTGGCGACGCTGCCGTGAAATTCAGGGTTGAATCCGTTGAGAAATCTGGACGAAAAGACATGGTTGCGCCATATTCAGTGGTCTTCCAAATGCCGTTATGGTAGGTCGCATCACATCGTGAAGACCAGCTGTACGGTCCGCTGAATTCTCCGCAGCTTTGGCAATCGGCATTGAGACGACCTATCGTGAGGTTGCCCAGAATATACTCTTCGAGCTCGCCTGAAAATTCACGGAGGTCGTTTGTACAATCGTTCACCAGATATTCGGTTCCTCCGGATCCGATCGCAAAGGAGACCGGGTGATATTCTCCCTCAAAGGGTACCTGGACCCGGTCTTCGGAAGAATCGTCTGAGCATGAAAATGCCATCATTGCGATGACCAGAAGGGTAAAAATGTTTTTCATCATAGTTGACAACGGTTTTTTCTTTGGCGTACGGCCCAAAGAATGTAGTTGCTAGCGTTCTTAGCCATTTAACTCATCCTGTTAGCCGGGTGTCCTGGCTTAGGGAACGTCGGCAGCACCGCAAAATTGCTTCATACACGACGAAAGTTGGGTAAAGGGAGTCACACCTGTTCCTCAGCGGTGACTATTTGTTTAACCACGCGTCACGAAAAAATAAAGTTGCTGGCTAACCTTTTTTATTCCGGTGCTGTAAATTTGTACATCAAAACGCACCGACATGAAGAAAATCAGCATTACCCTGACGGACGTCGATGTTCAGTTGATCAAATTCGTTGCGCAGGACGCATATGAAGACTTCGACTTCCTGGAAAATCGCACAACCGAAAATGTGGCATCAGAAGTGGACGAAATTTCAAAACTCCAGGCAAAAGTGCCGATTGCTCTCTGTAAACAAAGGGACGGATCGTACATTTTGATTACACAAAAACAGCTCGATACTGTTTTGGGGCATGATGGCTCAGCGCTGTGAGCACAATATGAAGCGTGAAGATTTACTGTCAGAAGCCGAGATAGCGGATATCGTCTTTAATTCGGACGACGCTGAGCTCAACGACCTTCTTTGTTACTCGCAAGGGAAACACGACTTCAATGGAATTTTTCGGAATATCTGCCTACGCATTAACGCAACGCATAGTGATATGCTTCTCTTTGGTCTTGACGACTCCAAGGCCCGTCGGGAATTTTTGAGGGAAAAAATAAAGCGTGAACTGATGTTTTACGCCACGGCGCCACTCAAGAAGGACATTGGTGCAACGGTGGAAAAATAAGGTATGGAGAGCATGAAGGTCATGAATTGCCGGGACGGAGATGGCCGTGCCACGGCAAAAACAGCCGGCTTCATTCAGAAGCCGGCCATTAAGAAATCAAAAATAAGGACTCAACGCCGCTTCGTCGGCAGGAAGGGCATAAAGCTCCGTTATATTGCTGAAGGCATTGCTCCGGGGTGTAGCTCCGGGCGGATAGTAATAGTCTTCAGGATTTGATTTGATTCTATTACCATATGCCGTAATCGTTTCGACAGCCTTGCCTGTTCTCACCAGATCAAACCATCGCTTGTTTTCGAATGCCAGTTCCACTCTTCGTTCCTGGTAGATCGCTTGCAGGATATCACCCTGGGCATCGAGCAGGCCAGCGCGGTGACGCACAAGATTTAAAGGGCCGCTCCCATTTTTCCCTTGTTTGGCCATGGCTTCAGCCAGGAACAGGAGTACCTCCGAGTATCTGTAGATGGGCCAGTTCATGCCGTGGTTACCATGTAACGAGTGCGTTTTAGCATATTTCTTGATGTACGGATATACCTTGTCAGTTCTGAAACTCCCGCTCAGTGTTATATAACCTATCGAAGCATCTTTTCTTTTATCTCCCGGTTCATAGGCAGCTATGATATCAGGCGTCGGCGTATTGTTTCCTTCGCCGTCCAGTGGCTGTGGGTTGGAAGTCCCCGTGATCGTCACCAATTCTTCCGGGCTCATCGGCCGAGGCATAAAATTGTACAGAAAGCTTCCATTAAGACCGGCTGAACCTTCAATGAACTGTACCTCAAAAACGGATTCAACATTATTTTTATTAGCCGTAGACGTAGAAAATACATCGGTGTAGTTGAAGACCAATGAATACTCATTGCTCAGCACCACTTCTTGCAATAGCGCTTCGGCCTTTGCCCATTCTTCACGAACGATAAATACATTAGCCAGCAGCGTTCGCGCCGCACCCGACGTTGCCCTGCCTGGTTCTTGTGTTGACTTGGGAAGCAGTAGTGGAATGGATGCTGTCGCATCTTCTATAATTTGATTGTAGATATCGTTTACTTCCGACAACGGCAACGCCGCTTCCTCGCGATTAGGTACGGGCGCCAGGTGCAACGGAACTTTTCCAAAGTAACGTACCAGTTCAAAATACGCGTAGGCCCGGAGAAAAAGCGCTTGCCCTCTTAAGTTATTCTTTGAAGCAGCGTCGAACTCCACATTGTCAATGGAGGCCAACACCTGGTTCGCCCGTGCAATGATCTGGTAATCCAACCGATACTGATTCAGCACGTGTGTATTGGAGGTTATTCCCTGAGCTTCAGGAATGGCAAAGTCACCGATGTCTTCCTGCTGTTCAGTGGCTCCAAAAAGAACATTGCGGGAATAATAGGTATTGTCGGAGTGCATTTCACCCAGGAGCCAAGCTCTATCATTTGCAATGGCCCGAAGGGGCACATAGGCACCGTTAACGGCCTGCACAAAGTCAGCCTCCCTCGTGAAGAAAGTCGCTGAGCTAAGTGAAGTCTCCGGATAAACTGTCAGAAAGTCGTCGCAGCCGGCTAAAACCCCCGACAGCAGACATATCAATAATATTTTTGTTTTCATCTGTTGGATTCTTTTAAGCTTGTCGATTGTGTTATCTATAGGGTGTACCACGCCTCTAAAAATTCAAGTTTACCCCAATGGTGTAAGTACGAGGCACGGGAAAATTGGAAAGGTCAAGACCCTGATTCAAATTGCCGCCGTCTCCATTTCCGTCCCCTTGTGCGCTGGTCTCAGGATTTGGTCCGCCCCAATAATTTGTAAATACAAAGGCTTGCTGTACAGAGCCATAGATACGCGCCGACTTGAAGAACTTATTAACGGCGCCTAAGCTATAGCCGAGTGTAATGTTTCGGATGGTGAAGAATGAAGCATCTGCTACGAAGCGGCTGTTCACCCAATCTCGTTCAATACCGGTCACGTTGCCACCTCCCACGGTGGTTCCATAAAATCCTTTTCCCGGATTTTCTTCCGACCTAAAGCGGTATTTCACACCATCCACCAAATTGAACACCCCATCAAGGTTTGCCGTGCTGTAGATATGCCGTACCAAAAGTTCATTTCCCTGGGAGCCCGAAGCGACAACCGTAAAATCAAAGCCACCATAACTCAACGTATTCGTAATTCCGTAGACAAAGTCCGGGAACGGGCTACCCATAATAGCCCGATCGTCATCATTTCCGCCATTGGTGATAATGCCATCACCATTTATATCGCGCAACTTAATACTGCCCACCGTTGAGCGACCTGGAACCTGAGGGCTGCTGGCAAGATCTGCAGCATTCATATACACGCCATCGGCAATGTGTCCATAGAACTGACCGAATGGATGTCCCACTTTCGTAATATGGAATGTGCCATAAACCCTGTCGATACCGTCAGCCAGCGAAGCAACCTCATTGCGGTTGAACGAGATATTTGCTGACGTCGTCCACTTCAGCCTGCCCATAGTATTGAGTGTATTAATTGCAAACTCATGCCCCCAGAAATCGATCTGACCAATATTGTCGTTGAAATTCGTAAACCCGGATTCTTGCGGGATCTGCACGCTGTACAACAAATTGGTGGTCTTCTTAGAATAAAAATCGTAGACGAATTGAATTCTGTCGTTAAACAGGCCCAAATCCAGTCCGACATCAAATTGCGCCGTTGTTTCCCATCCCAGGTTGCTATTCGACAACGTTGTGACTACTGCTCCTGCGGCGACGTTATTGCCGAAGGCTGCGTTTACCGTATTGTTGACAAGCGCATACTGTGTGTAGTTACCAATGTTGTTATTGCCTGTTATCCCATAGCTCGCTCTGATTTTTGCAAACGACACTGATTTGAGGCCCGTCATAAATGACTCATCAGACATCACCCAGCCGACTGAAGCGGATGGAAAGGTACCCCAACGATTGTCCTCACCGAACCGGGAGGAACCGTCGGTACGGACTGCAGCCGTCATCAAATATTTGCCTTTGAAATTGTAGGTAAGCTTTGCCAGGAAAGATGTGAGGGCCCATTCGTCTACACCACTGTTTGTCTGCGCACGATTTATGTTAATCGCTCCCTGAATGGTAGGTAGCCTGTCGTCGGAATAGGTATCAGCCTGAATCCGCGTTCTGTCGCGCTTAAAATGTTGGTTGGTAAACCCACCCAAAACTTCAAAGCTATGATCATCAAAGTTCCTGGCATATGTAACCAGATTTTCATTCAGCCAAACAAAAGTTTCTGTGTTTTCACGAATAGAAACCGCCGTCGTCGGAATGGGAACGTTGATCTGGCTGGTGGCTGTGGACGGATTGAAAAAGAAAAACTTTGAATTCTGTATTTCAGCGTTCATGGTAGACCTCAAGGTCAATCCTTTGACAGGCTTGTATTCTATGTATGCGTTGGAAAGCAAATTCAATTGTTCCGTTTCGTTAGTCAATTCCTCCGCCGATCTAACCCAGTTGGCATACGCAAAGATATTTCCTGTATTAGCTGGATACCGGTTGAAGGAGGTCAGTTCGCCATTCTCTTCGTAAATCGGCATGATCGGCCAGGTATGCAGCGCATTGAAAAGAATACCCGTGCCCCTGTCTCCATCTGTTCTCGGTGTATTATCGTAAATAAGCGTCGGCGCCATATTGAACCCGATCTTTATTTTATCGGACGCAGCATACGCTGTATTAATACGGAGAGAATATCTCTTGTAATCTGTATTCAACACAACGCCCTCCTGATTAAATACGCCGGCCACTAAAGCCGTGCTCATTTTACCCTTATTCGATGTGATGGTCAGGTTATAATTCTGGATCGGTGCAGTTTGCAGCAAGGCATCGTACCAATCATTGTTCTTGCCGGCATACTGCGATGGGTCTTGAAATGCTTCCGGAACGGCCAGGCCGGCATCTTCATAAAACTCTTTTTTGAACGTGGCAAATTCTTCAGCGTCCATCATATCGATTCTTCCCTTCTGGGGCACTTTCGCGACGCCAGCGTACGCACTGAAACTGATATTGGTCTGATCGATTTTTGCCTTTTTTGTCGTGACCAGGACTACCCCATTCGCTGCTCTGGACCCATACAAGGATGTGGATGCGGCATCTTTCAATACCGTGATATCTTCGATCTCGTCGGGATTGATCGAGCCAATATTTCCCGTTATCGGAAATCCGTCCACCACGTAGAGCGGATCACTGCCCCCCGTGACAGAGAGTTGTCCGCGAATTCTCACCGACATCCCCTGACCGGGCTTACCGGTGGTTTGATTAATCTGAACACCAGCCAGTCGACCCTGAATCTTTTGAGTAATCTGCGCGACAGGCAGGTCTCTCAGCTCTCTTTCTGAGACCGTCTGCACGGATCCGGTGATTTCCTTTTTCAATTGCGTGCCATAGCCCACTATGACTATCTCCTGTAAACTGGTGACATCGGCCATCATGGCTACATCGATCACTGCTTTTTCAAGCACAGGTATCTCCTGTGTTGAGTATCCGATAACGGACACCACCAACGTGCTATTATCGGGAACTGATAAGGTGAATTCACCATTCACATCGCTGACGGTACCCGTTGTAGTACCTTTTACCAAAATGTTTGCCCCCGGAATGCCCGAACCGTCGTCGTGAGCCGTGACTTTTCCCTTAACGGTTCTCCCCTGCGAATAGGCATCGATCAGGCTTGAAATAGCAATCAAGAGCAGCAGCAGTCGCTTCAGAATTTGGTAGTAGTTTTTCATATGTCATAGGTTAGGATTTCAGAATAACGTGGACAATAGAGTTCTGTGGGTCCTGTTTAAAACAGCATCCAGATGATAACAGGCACTATAGATTATACTATTACTGAGTGAACACGACCAATGACCCACAATACTTTCACGTCGCTTTCCTCACGCGAAAGGACGGTCTTACTCCAACAGCTTTATCTAAAATTAAGGCACCCTGCAACCTCACCCATCCTGTACTATACCGTTCCCGACGACGATACCGCACAGTAATTCTTGACAGAGCCGCTGATGATCGATATAGATGGGTGCCGGACACTGCTGGATGGTTAAGCCGCGTATACCCTTACAGTAAACAGTTGTCGGCGTATCCGGAGTGGGTGACCTGTGCCGGACCGTACTACCAGGAAAAAGAGATGTTGATGCCTGCCCGATCGAATGTCGTTTAGGCAAGGTTAATATTTACATGATCTCATCAATTCATAGAACTCCGATACTCCAGGGGGCTCACACCGACATGTTGCTTAAACACCCTTGTAAAGTGCTGAGGATACTTGAATCCCAACTCGTAAGCAATTTCGCTTAACGACTTGTTAACATCGAAGATCTTTTCTTTTGCAGCATCAATCAATTTCAATTGAATAAATTCGTGCGCTGATTTACCTGTCTCCTTCTTGATTAGATCGCCAAAATAGTTCGCCGACAAATTGAGCTCATTGGCACAATATGAAACCAACGGAAGACCTACAGTCTGCGGTTTATCAGACAGAAAAAAATCATTAAGCAAGGCTTCAAATCGCGCCAGAACACCTTTGACAGAATTCTCACGTGTTATAAATTGGCGATCATAAAACCGGACGCAATAATTCAGAAACAGTTCAATATTGGTAACGATCAGCTTCTTGCTATGCTTATCAACACCATGCTCGAGTTCATACCTGATTTTTGAAAAGCAGTCGAGAATAATCTGCCGTTCGCGCTCTGATAAGTGCAGGGCTTCATTAACGGCGTATGTGAAGAACGTATAATCGTTAATGTGACGTCCCAGTGACGTCCCATGAATAAAGTCCTGGTGAAAGACCAGCGCCATACCTTGCGGTTGGTAGTAGTCGTCACCATTCGAGCCGATAACCTGACCGGGTGCAAGAAATACAAGTGTACCCTCATCATAGTCGTAGTTACTACAACCATATCTCAGATCACCACATTTAATCTCTTTCAAAAAGACCGTATAAAAACCGTAACTCAGTCGTCTCAGTTTTCTCGGAGCAGCCTGAGACAAATCGACAACTCCCACAAGCGGATGTAGCGTCTCGTTTTTATTAAAATCGTTGTACTGGCTGACCGTATCAAACTTTAATATCTCTTCCATAAACTCCCGGACTTTAGCTTAAAATTAAGGTGTTCTGGTCTGTTTTCCTTCTATTTCCACCTCAGATCAGTGAAATTGGTAAGTAAACCAGTAATCTGTATAAGCGTCATGATTTGAAACGGAAACACCTTTGTGTTGTATCCATATTGAGAAGGGCGAAGTGCTATATACGTGCATGAGTTCTACAAACGAAAATCTGAAGGAGACAGAGAACAAAAGGATAAGGCATTATGCGAAAGATCCCGAAACGCTCAATCAATATTTTCGGCAGATGGCGCCTACCATAGGCGGATTTGATCCTGGAATAACCGCTGACGCGACATCTAAATTGTTTGACAAGATCGGCCAGAGAATTCTGGTCACAAGTCAACTGTAAATCCATGAAAGTATCAATGGTCGGCCTTTGCCTGTTAGTGATGAGTGTAACGTCATCATACGCCCAAACCCCGGGTGCCAAAAGCCACACTAACGAAGAACAGGCACTCATAAACCTCTCCAAAGAAAAATGGCAGTGGATGGCCGATAAAAATGTAGACAAGCTCGCACCGTTATTTCACGATAAGTCAAAATTTGTCCACATGAGTGGGACATGGAAAAAGGACGAGGAGCTCGAAATAATTAAAACCGGAAGCATTTGGTACAAGAAGACGGATGTCCCCGATGTAGCAGTAGAGGTGTTTGACGACACGGCTATCCTTTGGAGCCGTATCACCTTGCAGGCTGTCGTCCGGGGCGGTGAAGTGTCAACTGAATTTACGGCTACCGAAGTCTTTAAAAAACAAGAAAACAGTTGGAAGTTGTTGGCCCTGACATTTAGCAGTGTGCGAGACTCTCATGTGATCAAACATTAAGTGTATTTGTTTCATTGTGTTGTTCATCGAAGGTAAACGACACCAAACCGCAGGTGGGTCACAAAAATCGCTCTACCAAAACCCCCCTTCCAAACGATACGAACAAGTATGAGACCGGATGGAAGAACCTCGCAAAGCTTGATGGCCGTCCGATAGACGATCCGATAGAAAAACCAACAAGCGGTTATGGTGCCTTTAGCCATGAGATAGATAGATTTCTTAAGGAGCATTTGTTCGCGGACATTTTCTCGAGAGACGTCTTGAATTTTGCCGATCGCGAACTAACCACCGTGTCCGCGCTTATCTCTATTGGCGGAGTTGAGCCTATGCTTGGCTCACATATGGCGCTGGCGATGAGGCAAGGTCTCACAAAGAATCAAGTAGAAGAAGTATTGGTACTGTTTGAACACTCTGTGAGCAAAACAGCAGCTGATGCTGCCCGGAAAGTATTTGCAGCAATCATATCTCGAAACTGATATTTAAAATGCGCGTGATAGTCTAATAATTTAGAATGAAGATGGAAATGAAAGTAAGAACGGAGGTTCCTTAGCCGACCTTCCGAAGTGGCCTTTCTGCGATCCAAAAAAGAATGAAGTCTTCGAGTTCAGGCAGATGGGTCGGCAATCAATGGTCCGGACCAAAGGAAAGCAAGATTGGATGTGATCGAGAAGGCTGTTGAAAAACCGTAGCCCAATACTGAAGACGTTCGGAATAAGGTCCTGAGTTTTCTGAAAAGGAATTGAAGTGGAGCGCGATGCTGGAACAAAAATTGTACAGATCTCTACATGAACTTCACAATGAAAAATCCAAGATATCTTTTGCCGATTTTCCTCTGCTTTCTGACCGCCGTTATCGGATGTTCGGGTGGAGACGATGACATCACTGATGATACGGACGACGGGACGGGTTCGGAGATTGGTACACCGGTGGAAACAAATTCCCCAAATACCAATTACGCACCTGCCTTCGTGGGTCAAACAAGAATTGGCGGAGTACAAACCACTACTGCCATTCGTGCAACTATTGTTACATCAGCATTGAGCGCACCCTGGGGCATAACCAGTCTCCCGGATGGGCGGCTGTTGATAACACAAAAAGGCGGACAATTGCGAATTGTGACTTCCGCAGGTGCCGTGGGGAGTCCTATAACCGGAATTCCGGCTGTGAATTCATCGGGTCAGGGAGGACTGCTTGGCTTATGTATCGATCCACAATTCACCACCAACAGGATGGTCTATTGGGTCTTTTCCGAGCAAATAGCGGCAGGTACATTAACGGCAGTTGCTAAGGGCAGACTTTCCGACAGTGAGACCAGTATTGAAAGTGCTACTGTCATCTACCGTGCTGTTCCGGCAGCGAATAGCAACGCTCATTATGGTGGCCGCATCCTGTTTGATTCACATGGAAATTTACTCGTGAGCACAGGCGAACGTTCCAATCCAGATACACGGCTCTTGGCGCAATCAGTTACCGCCGCGCTCGGCAAAATTATTCGGATTACCACGACCGGGCAGCCGGCACCCGGAAATCCAACCGTTACCGGAGCAGGTGCATTACCAGAATTATACAGCATCGGTCATAGAAATCCACAAGGAATAGCCATTCATCCTGCAACTGGAGAGCTCTGGCAAAGTGAACATGGACCACGAGGCGGCGATGAAATCAACCGCGTGGTTGCCGGAGCAAATTACGGATGGCCAGTAATCACGTATGGGATTGAATACAGCGGCCAGGCCGTCGGAGGTGGAATTCAACAACAAAATGGGTTGGAACAACCGGTGTACTATTGGGATCCTGTTATCTCTCCCAGCGGAATTACATTTTACAAAGGCGATCGCGTTTCCGAATGGGAGAACAATCTTTTCATCGGAGCGCTAAGTGGTCAACACATCGCTCGCTTAGTGGTCGAGAACAATGTGGTGGTTGGTGAAGAAAGACTACTTGAAAATGAGAATCAGCGTTTCCGCGACATCGCACAGGGAACAGACAATGCGTTGTACGCGATCACAGACGCAGGCAGATTATACAGGATCGATAAGGAGTAAAAACGTCAGTCATACGATACTTTAGAGAAAAGACTATGGCAATCATTTCGTGCAAAATAAATGGGAGGGATTACAGGCTCGATGCAGATCCCGGTTTACCTGCCTTCGCCCCTGCCCTGACAAATGCGATCTATGATCTGACGGGGAAACGAATAAGGAAACCACCTTTCGATATCACCTCTATGTAGGCCGCAGTGATCAAATCGCATGAGGGACATTCGTCAATAATCTTAATTAAAACAGATGAAAACGAGAAAATTAGGCAATAACAGTCTTGAAGTATCGGCAATTGGTCTTGGTTGCATGGGTCTGAGCTTTGGCTATGGGCCCGAAACAAATAAGGCAGAGGCCATCAAATTGATTCGAAGGGCTTTCGAGCTCGGCGTAACCTTCTTTGATTCGGCAGAAGTGTACGGGCCATATAAGAATGAAGAACTGCTCGGAGAAGCGCTTGCTCCAATCAGAAATCAGGCGGTGATTGCCACTAAGTTTGGCTTTGAAAAAGGTCAAACTGCCTTAGGCATGAATAGCCAGCCGGAGAACATCCGCAGCATGACTGACGCTGCGCTAAAGCGATTACGAACAGACAGGATTGATTTATTGTACCAGCATCGTGTCGATCCAAACGTGCCAATGGAAGACGTCGCTGGAACGGTGAAAGAACTCATCGAAGCTGGGAAGGTTAGACATTTCGGACTTTCCGAAGCCGGAGTTGATAGCATCAGGCGCGCCCATGCCGTTCAACCTGTCACGGCACTTCAAAGTGAATATTCCCTGTGGTGGAGAGAACCGGAAAAAGAAATACTTCCAACACTCCATGAATTGGGAATCGGTTTCGTTCCATTCAGTCCTTTGGGAAAAGGATTTCTGACGGGGACAATTAACGAAAACACAAAATTCGACAAAACAGATTTTCGGAATATTGTCCCTCGTTTTGCTGAAGAAAACAGAAAGGCGAACCAGGTCGTGGTTGAGAAAATCACTGAATTTGCGAAACGAAAGAACGCAACACCGGCACAAGTCGCGCTGGCATGGATCCTGTCTCAAAAGCCCTGGATCGTCCCTATTCCTGGCACGATCAAAATTCATCGACTCGAAGAAAATCTAAAAGCTGAACAGCTGATCCTTACAACTGAAGATCTGCAGGAAATCGAGAACACATTCTCCACGGTTCAAGTTCAAGGCGCGCGATATCCGCAGCACCTTCAGGCACGTGTAGGTAAATAGCAACAAGCAAAAGATCATTTAACGCGTTAACAAAACGAAACAAGCAACGGCAGTGTTAGAAGACCAGGATACGAACGTTGCGAAAATTGTTCGCGCAATTAACCTTTAAATGCGCCTGTAAGAAATGATTGGTTAGGTCGTTGTTAAGAAGTACCGATAATTAATTAAATTTTATTGACTAAATCTGTAAAGTGATGGCAGCCATAAACCTTAACGTCAACGGAAAGAAACAAACCCTGGACGTCGATCCGAAAACACCCGTGCTTTGGGTGCTTCGTGATCACCTTGACCTGGTTGGAACAAAGTTTGGATGCGGCATGGCTCAGTGCGGCGCTTGTACCATTCACGTTGACGGGAACGCCGTTCGCTCATGCATCCTGCCTGTCTCGCAAATTGAGAACAAGGAAGTGGTCACAATCGAGGGTTTGTCCGAAGCCGGTGATCATCCGGTTCAAAAGGCATGGCTTGAGCATGACGTCGCGCAATGCGGGTACTGTCAGGCTGGACAGATCATGACTGCTGCCGCACTTCTAAAAGCTACTCCTCATCCTGGTGATGAAGAAATTATGGACGCCATGAATGGCAACATTTGCCGTTGCGCGACTTATCTAAGAATCAAGGCAGCGATCAAGACTGCTGCAAAGTACTAGTCACCAAAACTTTTCTGCGATGACTCAATCAAAAACAACGATCAATAGAAGATCCTTCCTGAAGGTGTCGGCGTTGGCTGGCGGTGGCATGATGCTCAGTTTTAGCTGGCTCGCTGGCTGTAAACAAATACCAGGAGAAGAAATTCTCGAAGTGCCCGGTGAATGGTTCGAACTTAACAACTACATAAAAATTGGCAACAATGGAGTCGTTAACCTGATGTCTCCTAATCCTGAGTTCGGTTCCAATGTGAAGACTTCCATGCCGATGATCTTAGCCGAAGAACTTGATGTCGATTGGAAAAATGTTATTGTAGAGCAAGCTGATTTCTATCCTGAGCGTTTTGACCGGCAGTTCACCGGCGGAAGTCAGGGGATCAGGCAGGCATGGAAACCTCTCCGCACGGCAGGCGCAACGGCCCGGCAAATGTTAATCAATGCTGCTGCCAGGCAATGGAACGTTCCCGCCGGAGAGATAACGACGACTGCCGGTATGTTGCAGCATGAATTATCGAATAAAAAAGCCGGTTACGGGGAAATGGCATCGGCTGCTGCGGGACTTCCTGTTCCGGAAGTGGTGACGCCAAAAAATGTGGGAGACTTCACAATCATTGGCAAGTCACAAAAGAATGTTGATGGCAAGAATATCGTAACCGGTAAGCCCCTGTTCGGTATCGACTACAAGACAGACGGAATGCTGATCGCGATGATCGTACATCCTCCGTTCGGTATGAAGATTAAGTCTGTAGACGATTCAGCCGCACGTTCTATGCCTGGCATTAAAGACATCTTTACCATTGTCCCGCTAGCCGATGACTATGAAAGAAATGGATTTGACACAACGAGTTTCCTTGAGTTAATAGTGGTTGTCGGTAATACGACTTGGGAAGTAATGAATGCCAAGAAAGCGATCAAAGCGGAGTGGGAATTGATGCCCGAATATACCATGGTGATGCAAACGTTCCAGGGCAAACGTACGGTGATTACGCCAAAGGGGCTTGAAAGTACTGATGGGCACAAAGAGAGAATGATTGAAATGTCCGGCGGGAAAGCTGATGTCTTGCGCAAGGATGGCAATCCAGCATCCGCTTTCAAGACGGCATCGAAAGTTCTCGAGCGTACCTACACCGCGCCGTACCTGGCTCACAACACCATGGAGCCAGTCAATTGCTTTGCTCACGTAACATCGGACAAAGCGGAAATTTATGGTCCGATTCAAGCTCCGGATTTCATCAGAAACACGCTGTCGGCACGCCTGGCACTGCCCAAGGAAAAAGTGCACATCAGATTGGCCAGAATGGGTGGAGGGTTCGGCGTAAGGGCGTATGGCCATCACTTGGTCGAAGCCGCTGTCATCTCGCAGAAGGTAAACGCGCCGGTGAAACTGGTCTACACGCGCGAAGATGACATGACATATGGCATTTATCGTCCAACTTATACCGCCACTTATAAAGCGGGTCTTGACGCAAATAATAACCTCGTTGCCTTCCAGGTTCGAGGCGGCGGCATACCAGAGCATGCGGTACACGCGAATCGGTTTCCCGCAGGCACAGTAGACAATTACCTTGCAGAAGGATGGGCGCTTGCGTCCAACATTACTATCGGAGCCTTCAGAGCACCGAGGTCAAATTTCATTGCCGGTGCAGAGCAATCGTTTCTCGATGAACTGGCTGAATTGGCCGGAAAGGATCCGATCGATTTCAGAATTGAATTGCTGGAACGGGCAAAGAATAGTCCGGTAGGTAAAGATAACGACTATGATCCCGACCGGTATATCGGTGTACTAAAACTGGTTCGGGAAAAGTCGAACTGGGACCAATCGCCTTCGAATGCAAAGCGCGGTGTGGCAGCTTACTTCTGCCACAATACGTACGTCGCGGAAGTCGTCGATTTACGAATGGACGGAAACAAGCCCATAGTTGAAAAAGTGTACGCAGCCGTGGATTGTGGTATTGTAATTAACCCCGATGCAGCGATAAATATGGGCGAAGGCGGAATCGTTGACGGTATTGGAAATGCCTTGTTCGGTGAACTGACTTTTAAAAACGGAGTTCCTGATAAGAACAATTTTCATCAATATCGAATGATCCGTCAGAAAGAGACACCAAAGGAAATTGAAGTTCATTTCGTCAAGAATGACCAGGACCCTACCGGGCTCGGCGAGCCTTTGTTCCCTCCTGTCTTCGCTTCGATTGCCAATGCGCTGTATAAGGCAACAGGAAAGAGATATTACGATCAACCTTTCGCCAAGCATTTAGAATTGTCACCTGCAAAGATGTGAAAACGAATGGAAGACCCCCAGAGCAATCGAAGACTTTCAATACGTCGATGATTCTAGCGCAATGCCTCTTAATGGGATTCTCCATAAATATTAAAGGAACTTAAGCTTGCGAGATGGACTTGCTATATCGTTCAAATAGCAGTCTATACAGGTAATGCAAACAGAATGATAAAAATAATGCAATCACCGCCGTCCTTATGTACTCATCGAATGCTTCCCCATCCCTATCAATAAGAGCGGGCTTCAAGGACCTCGAGGGCCGCACGGTGCCATCTGCTAGATAATCCGCGTCCGTAGTCGGCGAATTGCCCCTTTTTAGCAGGTTTTTCGACCATCTGCTCATTCCCGCATCAATTCACTGCATTTTATCGTTTACTTTGCAACGTGAAAGTCATCCGCTTCATTATCGCTATGTCCGTATTCGCTATGTCGGTATATCCGTGCAGCGATGCCGAGACCTGTGTGGATGAGCAAAACATCGGGATGGTTGTTGTCAATCATGACAACCACAGCACAGCCGAACAAGACTTATGTTCACCTTTTTGTTTTTGTTCATGCTGCGCAGCACACGCTCAAATCAAAGGATCTTCTTACGCAAGCCCGGATAATCTTTTTCACAATACCGCTGTCGCCACTCCATACATGGAAGTGCCCATCTTGAATAGCGATAATGTCATCTGGCAGCCGCCTAGAATCTAATTGATTTTTAAGCCCTCATTCTGAGGGCGAATTTTATTTGAGCAGGACGATCCAATCGCCCTGTATCTCTTATATCATTCTGGTGTTACCATGTGACTATTCCAAAAAATCACAGGGCCAAAACTGGCCCAGATCTGCTTGTTGGGGATCATCCGGGTAATTCCACACATCGTTATCAAAGACTAAAAAAGACATGTTAGATAGTATCATTAAATACTCCATTAAGAACAAGCTGATTATAGGTTTGTTCACACTGGCACTCATTGCCTGGGGTAGCTATTCACTAAAGCAGCTCCCCATCGACGCAGTGCCCGATATCACCAACAACCAGGTTCAGATCCTGACTGTAGCCCCTTCTCAATCTGCGCTGGACATCGAGCGACTGATCACGTTCCCGGTCGAACAGACCATGGCAACGATTCCGAACATCGAGGAGATTCGTAGCTTCTCAAGGTTCGGTCTCTCCGTAGTGACCGTTGTCTTTCACGACAATGTTGATGTCTACTGGGCCCGACAACAAGTCAACGAGCGGCTGACTCAGGCCTCAAGCCAGATTCCTCAAGGGATCGGATCACCGGAATTGGCTCCGGTTACGACTGGGTTGGGTGAAATATACCAGTACATTATCCGGCCGAAGGAAGGATACGAAGATAAGTTCAGCCCTATGGAACTTCGAAGTATCCAGGATTGGATTGTTCGACGCCAGCTTCTCGGTACACCGGGTATAGCAGACGTGGCAAGCTTTGGCGGTTATCTCAAACAGTATGAAATAGCCCTTGATCCTGACAAGCTGCGCAGCTACAACCTCAGCATTGGTGAAATCTTCTCTGCACTGGCAAGCAATAATCAAAACACCGGCGGAGCCTACATCGATAAAAAACCCAACGCATGGTTCATCCGCAGTGAAGGTCTGGTCGGATCGCTTGATGACATCGGCAAAATTGTAGTGACGAATACCAACTCGGGGTTACCGGTGCTGATCCGCGACGTGGCCACCGTTGGCTTTGGCCATGCTAACCGCTTTGGCGCCATGACATACAATAATAAGGGAGAAGTCGTGGGTGCCGTTACCTTGATGTTGAAGGGTGAGAATTCCAGCGTCGTCGTCAACCGGGTTAAAGACAAGATCAAACAGATCGAGAAGACTCTTCCGGAAGGACTCGAGATCGATGCCTTCCTTGACCGGAGCCAGTTGGTTGACAGAGCCATCTCAACGGTCGAAAAAAACCTTATTGAAGGTGCGTTGATCGTGATCCTGGTATTGGTGCTATTCCTTGGAAATCTACGAGCAGGTTTGATCGTCGCGTCGGTGATTCCGTTGGCCATGCTATTCGCCGTGTCGCTGATGCATGTATTCGGTGTTTCAGGGAACCTGATGAGTCTTGGAGCAATCGACTTTGGACTCATCGTCGATGGTGCGGTAATCATCGTTGAAGCGACCATGCATCACCTGGGCTTGCGCAAAGCCAGGCTTACGCAACGTGAGATGGATGCGGAAGTCTATGAGTCTGCCTCGAAGATCCGCACCTCTGCAGCGTTCGGTGAGATTATTATCCTCATCGTCTATCTGCCTATACTCGCACTTGTAGGTGTAGAAGGAAAGATGTTCCGGCCGATGGCACAAACGGTGAGCTTTGCCATACTGGGTGCATTCATTCTATCACTGACCTATGTTCCTATGATGTCTGCCCTCTTCCTGAGCAAGAACACAGCACACAAACGAAATTTTTCCGACCGGATGATGGACTTCTTCCATCGGTTGTACCTGCCGGTCATTACAGGAGCTTTGAGACATAAATTCACCATGATCACGGCATCGGTCGTCTTGTTTGTTGCTGCCCTAGTTGCGTTCCTCAATATGGGCGGTGAATTTCTGCCGACACTCGAAGAAGGCGACTTCGCAGTGGAAACAAGGGTTCTGACGGGCAGTAGTCTATCCTACACCATCGATGCAGCACAAAAGGGAGCTGAAATTATTCTTCGCGAATTTCCGGATGAAGTCAAAGAAGTGGTTGGTAAGATCGGCTCTTCCGAGATTCCGACAGACCCGATGCCAATAGAGGCATGCGACCTGCTGATCATCTTAAAGGACAAACGCGATTGGACGAAAGCCCACAGCAGAGAAGAACTTGTAGAAAAAATGAGCGAATCACTGGAGGATGTCGCGGGAGTAACATTCGGATTTCAGCAACCCATACAGATGAGATTCAACGAGCTCATGAGCGGGGTGAGGCAGGACGTAGCCATTAAGATCTTCGGTGAAGACCTGGATGTACTCACGGGATTGTCACAACAAGTGGGAGAAATTGCAGGAACTGTGACCGGCGCGCGCGACCTGTATGTTGAAGAGGTAACCGGTCTTCCTCAGATCGTTGTGGATATCAACCGCGATGAAGTGGCCAAGTATGGTCTTTCCGTGGAAGCCATCAATCAGGCGATTAGCACAGGCTTCGCCGGGCAGTCTGCCGGAATTGTGTACGAAGGAGAAAGGCGCTTCGACCTTACCGTCAGGCTCGCAACCTCCAACCGGCAGAGCATCGAAGATGTGCGCAATCTATTCATTACTTCTCCCAAAGGCGATCAGGTCCCACTCAAGCAACTGGCTGAAGTCGATTTCAAAATTGGCCCCAACCAGATCCAGCGGGAAGACGCCAAGCGGAGGATCATTGTTGGATTCAATGTTTCGGGCAGAGATATCGCCAGTGTCGTGAAGGAGGTGCAAGGAAAGATCGATCAGCAGGTAAAGTTCCCGGCGGGATACTATCCAACATACGGCGGGCAGTTCGAGAACCTTGAGAAAGCGCAGGCAAGACTGGCTATTGCCGTACCCGTCGCGTTGCTGCTGATCTTTCTACTGCTGTTCCTCACCTTTAACTCCGTTAAGGAATCAGCGCTCATCTTTACGGCCATTCCGATGTCGGCCATTGGCGGTGTGTTTGCGCTCATGTTGCGCGATATGCCGTTCAGCATCTCGGCGGGCATCGGCTTCATAGCGTTGTTTGGTGTAGCGGTTCTCAACGGTATCGTACTGATAGCCGAGTTTAATCGCTTGAAACAAGATGGCTTAACCGACCTGAACGACATCGTACTGAAGGCTACATCCGTCAGGCTTCGACCAGTATTGATGACAGCTTCTGTGGCTTCGCTTGGATTTCTCCCCATGGCCCTCGCCACCAGCGCGGGAGCCGAAGTACAAAAGCCGCTGGCAACCGTTGTGATCGGCGGACTCATCAGTTCGACCATACTTACGCTCATCGTGATTCCGTGCCTCTTCATTGTTCTTGAAAGGATTGGCGCGAAAACTTTAACTGAAAAAGCGCTATGAAAAAGATCCTGATATTGCTATTCACGACAGCCTCCCTTGCAGGCGTGGCACAACAACAACCAAGCTTCACGCTTGCAGAAGCGATTGAAACAGCCATACAACATAACGGTAGTATCAAAGCTGCTGTATACGAAGTCGAGTCACAGAAAGAGCTTAGGAAAACATCGTTCGATCTACCTAAGACAAATGTCACTTTGCTATATGGGCAATACAACGGTTTCCCCAGGAACGATCATAACATCTCAGTGACCCAGACCATTCCTTTCACTGCCTTTGGAAGCCAGGCTTCACTTAACAGATCGCTTGCCACTTCATCACAATTAAAAAAGGCTGTTACCGAAAATGAACTGATCTACCAGGTTAAGTCAGTATTCAATCAGGTGTCATTCATCAAATCGCGGCATCAGCTATTGCTTCAACAGGACTCGATCTTCGAGGGATTTTTAAGATCAGCTTCTTTCCGATATAAGACTGGAGAAGGTACCCTGCTGGAACAAACCACCGCCGAGACACAACGGAACGAATTGAAAAACCAGCTGCGCCAAAACGAGGGTGATGTCATGGTGCTACGCTTACAATTGAAAACACTGTTGGGGGTCGAGATCCTACCCGATATACATGCAGTCGAATTGACTGAACTTATCCTTACTAATCTTCCGGACACGACTATCGTAAAAGCCAATCCGTCTCTCGCATACGCGAGACAGCAGGTAGAGATCGCCAAAAATCAGAAGAAGGTCGAATCCGCCAGATTTGCTCCGGATATACAGTTGGGCTTCTTCTCCCAAACACTTATTGGTGTAGCCGATCTGGAAACAGGAGCCATCGCCACAAAGAGCGACCGCTTCACAGGGTTCCAGGTGGGCCTCGCGGTTCCACTATGGTTTGTCCCTCACCAGGCCAGGATGAAGGCATCTGAATTCAACCGAAAGGCAGCGCAGCGTTCATTCGAGTACTATGAGACTTCCGTGAAAGGTGAGTTGCAGCAGGCAATACAGCAGTATTTGAAGAACAAAAGCAGCATGGACTATTATCGCAGCTCTGCATTGCCGGGCGCCGATCTGATCCTGAAGCAATCGCAGGCCGCCTTTCGCGGAGGTGACATTGGTTACACAGAATATCTACTCGGTGTCCGAAATGCGGTCGGCATAAAGGAGAGCTACCAACATACTTTGCGCGACTACAATCAAAGTATCATCTATATCGACTTCTTATTAGGCATTAAATAGGATCAACCATGATTAGCACGAACAAATCACGCTTCTTAGCGACGATAGGTATAGTTTCAATTTTTTTCGCTTCCTGCACAAGCAAAGAATCCAGTGGAAGCGCCGAGGACGAACACCACAGCGAGGATGAGAACACCGTTGAGTTTACTTCGGCACAATATCAGACAGCCGGTATCGAACTGGGTAAAGTGGAGAACAGGCAAATAAGCGGCACCATAAAAGTAAATGGCGTCCTTGATGTGCCTCCCCAGCAACAGGTGAGTATTTCTGTGCCCATCGGAGGTTTCCTTAAAGCAACATCGCTATTGCAAGGGTCAAGCGTAAGAAAGGGTCAGGTGATAGCCACCGTTGAGAACCTGGATTTCTTACAGATTCAGCAAGACTACCTAGAGGCGAAAAATCAACTGGAATTTGCCAGCGCCGATTACACCAGGCAACAGGATCTGGCGAAGGAAAATGTAAACGCTCAAAAGACCCTGCAACAATCGAAGACAACCTACATGGGCTGGCAGTCAAAGCTTGCGAGTCTGCGGGAAAAACTGAAAGTGCTTCGGATAGATGCTGCCGCCCTCGAAGGAGGCAACATGACCAGTACGATCAATCTTTACAGTCCAATCAACGGGTATGTGACCCAGGTGAATGTCAATATCGGGAAGTTTGTAAATCCGAGCGACGTTCTGTTTGAAATCGTAGACACCGAACACCTTCATGCGGAGCTTACTGTCTTTGAGAAAGATGTGCCCAAACTGAAGATAGGACAAAAGGTAAGGTTCACGCTGGCCAACGAAACGAAGGAAAGAATGGCCACTGTCTATTTGATGGGAAGGGAGATCAGCACCGACAGAACCATTCGTATTCATTGCCACATCGACAAGGAGGATACGAACCTGCTCCCCGGTATGTATTTAAAAGCCGTGGTAGAAACTGGAGGCATTGATGTTCCGGCTTTACCTGACCAGGCCATCATCGACTTCCAGGGTAAGAAGTTCATCTTTTATCAATTGAGCGATCAGCCCCATAGCGCAATGAAGGATGAAAGCATAGAAGAACACGCCGAGGAGTACCACTTCACGATGTTGGAGGTCCAAATTGGAAATAGCGAAATCGGTTATACGGAGGTAGCACTTCCGCAGGACTTTGACATTTCCTCATCAATGATAGCGGTGAAGAACGCTTATGCAATTCTTTCAAAGATGAAGAATAGCGAAGAGGAAGGTCACGGACACTAGATTTGATAACGTTCAAAACCGGAAGCCTTGCCGCGGTTTGCTGCATGCGCTCATGCTTTCAGGAAATGCCAGGCTATTTGAAGAAGTTCAATATTCAGTTTCCTGCAGACGTAGAGCAAATAGTTGATACGATTATATTGCTAACCTTCTCTACCTTGAAATATGAAGTCAAATCTTGAAATCGGACTTAACAAGAAACTTGAACAAACGCAGCTTTTCAAGATTTCAGCGTTTAAGGAAGTCATCAAACGAACTAAGCCTCATAAGCATGATGCTTACTTTGAACTCATCTACCTTTCCGAAGGTGCCGGATTTCATTGGATCGATACAGAGAAATTCCAAATCACGCCTCCGGTAGTCTTCTTTCTTTCGGGGTCAGTTGCACTACTGGGAAATGACGGCGATACCGAAAGGCTATGTGATGTTATTCCGTGATGGGTTCACTGTTCAGAAAGATCTTTTAAATCTTATACGTTCCCTGGAAGACACTGTCTTTGTGAATCCGTCTGCCGATGACGCCCTGGATTTCATCTTCGGTGAAATGGAGAAGGAGTATCGAAATCCTTCTCTCAATTCCAATGAACTGATACAAGGATACCTTCGCGTTGCGTTGGTAAAGCTACTGCGGAATAAGGAACAGATGGATCTTCCCGCTTCTTCCGGTGGACAGCAAATGTTCCGGAAATTCCTGCAATTCATTCGCAACACGAACCCGATCTCTAATGTTAAGGTGAATGAAGCGGCGGAACACCTCGGACTTTCTCCTCAAAATTTAAATGCCATTTGCAGGAAGGTATCCGGCAAATCAGCGAGTGAGTTGATTATCGAACAGGTGGTACTGGAGGCGAAGCGCTACCTATTACACTCGGACAAGAACGTCGGCGAGATCGCCTTCATTCTTAACTTTACTGATCCGTCACACTTTGTGAAGTACTTTAAGAAGCTGGCCGGCGAAACGCCCCAGAGGTTTCGAACCCGTCATTTTCAATAATACCATAGCAACTGTGAATTGTACCATGAAATAGCCATATCAGTGTCTATTTTTGGCAAATTCATCCGCATAGAGGGTGATTAGATTCGTTCAAATCATCCATTCGCGTGAATTTCAGGAAAATTGTATCAACCGATACTGCTGCTCCAACATTACTGATTAGGTTAATGGTAGGTGCTGTTTTCCTCTCCGAAGGCATCCGGAAATTCCTGTTCCAGGCAAACTCGGTTCCGGCCGGTTTGAGAACATGCTTGTCGCGATTGCCACTACAAAACCGGAAGTGTGCCAACTATGAAAAAATACAGACTCGTTATCGTCTTTATGGCCTTGGCTCTCGGCAGTCAGGCGCAGTCTTTTAAAGACCTGGTAAACCGGGCAGAAGCTAACTATCCTTTGCTGAAAGCAAAGGGATATGAAGTGCAAGCGCGGAAGGATCAGGTCGCCTTTGTAAAAAGTTCTACCCTACCCTCTCTGGATGCAGCTTACCAGCTAAACTATGCCACGTACAATAACATAACCGGCATGGCCGTCGGACAATCCTTTGTGCCCATCAGCGGACCACCTTCCGAGGGTAACGAATATCAGGCGGTATTCGGAAGTGTTGGCGGGTTGCTGTTAAATTGGGAGCCTTTTACTTTCGGTCAACGAAAATCGAAGATCAACACCGCTAAAGCTTACCAGGATTACCAACAAGCGGATGCATCGCTTGAAATCTTTCAGCACCAGGTCCGGACAGCCAATGCTTACCTGGATCTGGTCATGGCACACGAGCTTATAAAGGTCTATTCTAAAAATCTTGAGCGGGCAAAGGACAACTTTCGAATCGTGAGATCACTTACTCGTAGCGGGCTGAGGCCAGGGACAGATACCGCACTAGTGAACGCAGAGTTATCACAAGCGAAAATTGAACTCCTGAACTATGAGAAACTTCGCCAGACGCGGCAACTTCTGTTGTCGGAATTCCTGGGCGGTGGTGAGGAAACCTTTGTGATCGACAGTAGCTTTTTTAAAACTCTTCCGCATGATGAAGCAGATACTGCGCACAGCAATCATCCATTGATCCACCTGTCGTTAAGCCGCATGGTGGTGGGCCAGTCCGAAAGGACGTCTTTGCGACGGACACTATACCCAAAGCTCTCCTTGTGGGGCACAGCGTATGCGAGAGGTTCTGGCATTCGTTATGACGGCTTTGTCGATTCTGATGACGGCCTTTCGTTCAGCCGATACAATTATGGAATGGGACTTGTCCTCAGTGTGCCTTTGCTGCGATTTGCAAATGTTCGTCACCAGGTCAATGCGCAAGAATCACTAATCAAAGCGGACGAGGAGAGATTAAATCTCGTGAAACTTCAACTTGAAAAACAAAGCCAGTTAGCTGACGTAACGCTATCGAATGCATTGAAGATCGCCGACGAAACTCCTTCGTTCTATCAGGCGGCGGAGTTCTCCTACCGGACACTTCTGAGTAGATACAACTCCGGGCTACTCAATTATACTGATTTGATTCAATCACAATACATATTGATCAAATCCGAAACTGATCTGAAGAAGACCTACCTCGACGCATGGAAGGCACTACTTTATATGGCCGGCACGCGAGGCGACATCAACATTTTTCTGAACCAGATCAAGTAACGATATGAACCTGTTGCAAGCCGCATTACGCAAACCCATTACGGTGCTGGTTGCCGTGCTGGCGATTGTTTTCTTTTCCGTGTTGGCCATCCGAAATATGAAGGTGGATATTTTTCCCACGCTTGGTTTGCCCACGATCTACGTTGCTCAGCCGTATGGCGGATTGTCACCTGAGCAAATGGAGGGTTTCATCACCTCATACTACGAGTATCACAATTTGTATGTAACGGGTGTAAAATTCGTCGAGTCAAAATCGATCCAGGGCGCTGCAATTCTTAAGATCCAATTTCAGGATGATACAGACATGAGCCAGGCAATGGCTGAAGTGGTTGGATATGTTAACCGGTCGCGGGCTTTCATGCCTCCCGGAACTATTCCGCCGTTTATCACGCGTTTCGATGCCGGTAGCGTCCCCGTTGGGCAGCTCGTATTCACCTCGGAGGCACGATCACTTAGTGAAATATCGGACCTGGCATTGTTCAGGGTAAGGCCGATGTTTGCCACACTACCTGGCGTTTCAGCCCCCCCTCCCTTTGGGTGGAATCAGAAAACCGTGATCATCAAAGTTGATCCGGAAAAGATCAAGAACTATAAGCTATCACCTGACGAGGTCGTTCAGGCCGTCGCAAAATCCAATGTCATTTCTCCGGCAGGTAATGTTCGCATTGGCGACGAAACGGTATTGACACCTCAGAATACCATTGTGGAGAACATAAAAGAATTAGAAAGTGTGCCCATTACGCTTGGCGCCGGACCGGCGGTCTATGTCCGCGATATTGCCACGGTTCAATTGGGCTCAGATGTTACAACCAGCTATGCGTTGATCAATGGAAAACGCTCCGTGTACATACCGGTTACAAAACGATCAACGGCTTCAACCTGGGATGTGGTGAAACGCGTAAAGACAGCTTTGCCCGACATGCAGGCAGCTATTCCAGAGGACATTAAAGTCTCCTACGAATTCGACCAGTCCGGGTACGTAATGAATGCACTGACGAATCTACTGTTTGAAGGTGGACTGGGATCCCTCCTTACCGGTGTGATGGTGCTCTTGTTCCTTGATGATCGAAGGAGTGCATTGATTATTGTGCTCACCATTCCCCTGGCCTTATTGACGGGTGTAACCTTTCTTTTTCTGGCCGGTCAGACCATCAACATTATGACGCTCGGTGGACTTGCCCTGGCGGTGGGTATACTGGTGGATGAAGGCACAATCACAATTGAAAACATCCACCGTCACCAGGAAATGGGTAAGGCTAAAGCGCGTGCTATTATCGATGCCTGCCGCGAGATCGTATGGCCAAAGCTTCTAATCCTGCTGTGTATCCTCGCGGTGTTTGTTCCTTCCATCTTTATGACGGGTGTGCCCAAGGGGATGTTCGTTCCGCTTTCGCTTTCTGTCGCCTTTGCCATGATCGCTTCATTCTTCCTATCCAATACATTTGTACCGGTGATGGCCAACTGGATCTTAAGAGACAAACTGGCCGATCACAAATCGGCAAGGTTCGACGACTTCAGAGCGACTTATCTTTCGAGGCTCGATAAGCTCTCATCCCGATCCGGGTTGACAATTGCAGGATATAGCATCATTTCCATCATACTCTTAGCTGTCCTTTCATTCTTCATTGGCAAGGAAATCTTTCCAAAAGCCGATGCGGGCCAAGCGGTAGTGAGGCTAAGGCTTCCGGTTGGAACAAGAATGGAGCGCACGGAAGAAGCAACTCAGAAAGTACTCGCCCTGGTTGACAGTATAACAAACCATGAAGTCGAAATTACGTCAGCCTTCGTTGGTACGCAGCCGTCTAGTTATCCGGTTAATCTCATTCACTTGTGGACAAGCGGTCCTCATGAAGCCGTTGTGAGAATTAACCTTAGGAAGAATGCATCCCTTGGCATCGAAGACCTAAAGGAACGATTGAGGAACTCCGTTAAAAGAAATCTCCCTTCGCTGTCAATTTCGTTTGAACCCGGTGATATTGTTGACCAAGTAATCAATCTTGGCTCGACTAACCCCGTGGAGATCGCCATTACTAGCAGAAACTTCGCACAAACAAGAGCATTGGCCGAGAAACTGGAAGTGAAACTCAAGGATATTGACTATCTGCGTGACGTTCAAATTGCAACACCCTTGGATTATCCAAGTATCAAAATCGATATAGATCGTGTAAAGGCGGGGCAACTTGGATTAACTGTCGACCAGATCAGTAAATCAACGATAGCCGCTACCTCATCGAGCCGCTTTACGCAGCCTAACTACTGGCTTGATAAAACCAGCGGCACAGCATACCAGGTTCAGGTAGAGTATCCACAGTATCAAATGAATTCAGCTGACGACATTGAACTCATCCCTGTATCAGATGATCCGCAGGTTTATTTGCGCGATGTGGCGCGCTGGAGCAAACGGTACACTCCTGGAGAATACGATCGCCTCAATCAGCAACGTTTCATAACAATTACCGGCAATATCCATGACAAAGATCTTGGCTCCGCACTGGAAGAAGTGAACGCTTCGATCGCCTCGCTCGGTGAATTGCCAACCGGAGTCAAAATCTTTACGAAAGGTCAGTCTGAACTGATGAAGGAAACCATGAGTTCACTTCAGTCGGGTCTTATCGTAGCCATTGTTGTGATCTTCCTGTTGCTTTCCGTCAATTTTCAATCGTTCCGGCTGGCATTGGTGACGCTGTCGATTGTCCCGGCGGTAATTGCAGGTTCGTTGTTCCTGCTGCTGATCACAGGAAAGACATTGAACATCCAGTCGTATATGGGAATGATTATGGCTGTCGGCGTTGCTATTGCCAATGCGATCCTGTTCATCACGAATGCAGAACAGTTTCGTAAGGAAGGTAGAGTAAATGCTTATCACGAGGGCGCGTTTAACCGTCTTCGGCCGATCCTGATGACAGGTTGTGCGATGATCGCAGGTATGATCCCGATGTCACTGGGACTGGGCGAAGGCGGAAGCCAGGTCGCACCACTCGGGATTGCTGTGATAGGCGGATTATTGTTCTCACTCGTCAGCACACTTTTGATACTCCCGTTGCTCTATCAACGTGTCCAGGGAACGAGAATTCACAGAAGTGCCTCACTTGATCCAGACGATATGGAAAGCCGCTATTACCAACCATCGTAAATCTGAAGTCTATGAATAGATTTGTTATACTTTTTGGCGTTGTTGTACTCGTGGCATGCACCGACAAGAAGAAACCGACCACAACAGTTCCGGCAAGAGATTCCGTCTCGGTGTTTCTCGTAAAAAAGGAATCTGTGGAAAAAGCCCTGTCTCTGCCTGCCGAACTACATGCCTGGGAGCGAGCCGAGCTCTATGCGAAAGTTGACGGTCGCGTTGACCGTCCTTTTGTAGATATTGGCAGCCGGGTTAAACGCAACGATGTCCTGGCTATTATTGATGCTCCGGAAGTAAGCGCTAACTACGCCAGGTCGTCGGCTGACCTGCAGGCTGCCCTGTCAAAATACAATACCAGTCTCGATATCTATAAAAGGACGGTCAACGCGGCGAAAGAAAAGGGTGCTGTTTCGGACAGCGAATTGGAAAGAGTACGAAATCAAATGTTGACAGACAGTGCTAACTGCGAGGCGGTTAAGTCAGGCACAAGCGCATTCTCTCAGTTAAGAGACTACCTGGTGATCCGTGCTGCTTTCGACGGAGTGATTACGGAACGGAATGTTGATCCTGGAACGCTTGTTGGAAAAAGCCAGCGACCCATGCTTGTTCTCGAGAATCTTGGCAAATTAAGACTTCGTGTCGCGGTACCCGAAGCCTACACGTCCGCTATTCCCGAGTCATTGTCTATCAACTTTTCTGTTGATGCGCAGCCTTCTAAAAAGTACACGGCAACACTGGCTCGTAAGTCAAACCAGATCGATTCGAAAACACGCGCAGAGCTTTGGGAATTTGACGTTGTTAATACAAACCAGGAATTGAAGTCCGGAATGTTTGCCAGTGCGACATTCAAGGTCCACCGTAATGACTCGTCATTTGTCATTCCCTACGCTGCATTGGTCTCTAATCTCGAGCGCAACTTCGTGATACGTATTCGCCATGGAAAAACTGAATGGGTCAATGTCAAGAGTGGGATTAGTATGAATGACAAGATCGAAATATTTGCGGATTTGGCTGAGGGAGATCAACTGGTCCTAAAGGCAAATGACGAGTTGAAGGAGGGTAAAGACGTGATCGCCAAGATCAGCAATTGATCAGGACGATGGCTCCGGAGTATCAACAGATTATGATATCTCCTTTCCCTGTGGGGTGATTGGCAAGCCGACAGTGGAAGATATTGTGCAGGAATCCACCATTGAAGTAATACGCTGGAGTCCTGAAAATCAAGCCCGATCAAATCGCAATACAACCCCAAAACTGCGTGCGCACCATCGGAATTTACGACATTAGGCTGTAACACATTTAACAGAGCGGTGTTGAGGCTATGCTCATCTCCGATCCGGAAAACGCGCTACTTAATCACCAATCTTCATAGCCACGTGTCGCCAGGTCGCTATACTCTTTATCAAGCCTCTTCTGCAAACCATCTTCTGGGGAGTAACCCGTAATTTTTACCAGACCCTTGCTGGAACTCTTATTGGTTACGGGTGGCGTCATACAGCTAACGTTCATGCCAGCCTTCTGCATGGCATGCGTTCTATTTGTAAATGCATTATCATTGGCCACTTGTCCACAAACCTCAAATGTTTTCGTTGAGTCATCCCGCAGGATCTGCCAGAATCGTGTAATCATCATAAGCAAGGTTCTTAAAAGGGCTAAAGATTAAGCAGGACTAATAATTTACATTACGACCATTGGCAACACGTGTGAGCCATGCGCACCGCTCATGTCCCTTTATTTGCGGAAGGTGGCCACCTACTCCTCTCTTTACTTGAGACGCACTGGAAATGCAAATAAAGTAAATAAATCTATATGAGTGGACTTGTTTGGTGGACGAAACCGAAAGCGGCAAATAAGAATTGCGCGCCGACCTACCGCCGGATGCTGCGTTCAAAGCATCTCCTACCTGAACAAAGGTATAGGTTCCCATTCCCGGTACGGGTATTTTCATTTTCCCAACCCCGCTACCGGAAACTTATGAACCTAAAACCACCCCTTCCTTGGTGTTCACCGATGTTCACCGTGATGTTACTTGCCTGCACCCTTCAATTTACCATCGCCCAGGAGTTGGTGGTCGAATGGCAGAGATCCAGGTACGGGGAAATGATCACCAACCCCAAGCACATGACGGTCGTAGCCGCAACGGGCGAAAGATATGTCATAGCCCAGGACGGCGATGAGCTCTGGAGTCTCATAAAATACGATGCATCCGGCGTAGTAAAGTGGCGCGTGTCTTACCGTGGTGTCGCACCCACGGACATTGCCCACAATGCCGGTGCTGTCTATGTTTTGGGTACTGCACTCCCCGCGCTTAAGCTCTTGAAGTTTGACGACCTGGGTACCCGGGGCAGGCTGGCCTGGGAATGGGAGTACTTTGCTTCTTTTGGGACCACGGAAGCTCGCGCGATAATGGCAGATCCCGTTGGAGATGGCGTTGTCATAGCCAGTGAATCCCGTCACGACGACCCCCCTGGACGTGGACTGTTTCGCACGATGCATACCTTTAGAATTTCGGCAGACCGTACGGTAGATTCCTTTGCCGACTACGACCTGGGTCTTTTCGCTGCCGGTGCTGAACTCTCTCCCCGGGCGATTTGTGCCGATGAAGGAGGCAACATCTATATTACCGGTATGTCCGATGGTATTCGGAGAGCGGACCGTCCCTATGATGCCAGCGACGGGTACGTCAGTCCCTCCAGGCTATTTGTCGTCAAATTCAACCCCAAAGGCACGAGGGAATGGGAGTACAAGTCGGTGCCCGGACCCTCCGAGTATGGCTATGACATCGAAATTGATGATAGTGGCGTTTATGTTCTGGGACAAAGCGCGCCGGCGCACTACAATATACCTGAGCCGCTTCTTACCGGCACCACGACGCTTACTAAGCTCGGTAATTCAGATGGCCACTTGATTCGAACCGTGTCAAGCCCATCACGCATTCGTGAATGGCCGACATATCAGAACAGCTCGAGAGAAGCATTGGTTGGCGCCCCTGAGTCCGGCGGCGTTCACATTGCCTATGATGGTATTGCGAATTCGTCGGTGAAACTCGAACGATACAATGCCTCTCTGGACCTTCAGTGGTCAAGAGAACTTTCCATGGGAGTCGAGACCCATTTCAACGCATTGGTCAAGATGTCTTCAGGACATCTGGCGGTGAGCATGAATAACAACATAGTCGATGGAACGGAAGCCGTCATTGGAACCTACTCCATCGACAATCGCCTACTTGATCGAATCCCGTTACACCGAACAGCGATCACGCAAATACTACCTGACGCGAACAATAAAATCCATGTTGCCGGGCTGTCGACCACCATCTTTGATTCCCGGATGGCCTACGAAGCCAAGGTTGGATTCTCGCCGTATTATTCCATCCTGCCCATGGAACTAAGCGTTACGGAACATTTAAATTTACGTCTCGACCGGTTAGAGGGCCTTTACTGGGACGTCATCGAATTATCGTGGCCATGCCCATCACTTCCCTGTGAGTCAGAATTTATGGCTTCGATGTCCGACCAAAACGGCGGATGGAAGGAAATCATTACAAAACCAGCTACCATAACGTTGCCTCAGAGTCAGGACTTCAATCCATTTACGCTGGCAATAAAAAGTCAATCAAAGTACCAAACGATCTATCAGCTCGATGGCAATCTTCCTGAGAATGGAATCAATTCGATTGACATCAAGTCAGACTGGGAAAATAAAACGCTTGCTGTATCCATAAAAACTGACGGAGCGTATTTGCCAGTTACACTTACTCTGATCGACTCCGATGGAAAAATGCTGGGCGAACGGAAAATGATTGCGCCGGGAGAAAAGGTATTTTCGGAAAGATTTAAAGTGCCTGTCGTCTATATACGTTTCTCAGCGCCGGTAAAAATTTCATTGGTTTCTTTCCAAACCCGTCAAATGGCCAGTTTAAAGTTTTGCTGGACAAGTCCATAAAGCTTCCGGCATTATTTACCGTGCATAATGGCCAGGGTACAAAAGTTCATCAACAACTTCTGTTCTCAGCCAGCACGGATGTTATGCTTAGCGCGCAAAGTCCAGGTATATTTGTGGCGCGAGTGACCTGCAATCAAGGTGTAATAGCGAAGACGCTTCAAATTAAGTAAGACGCAAGAGTTTAGATTTCTCAATCAAATCTGTGCAGCCAAATGCAGCAGAATGCTTTTATGCGTTCGGTTAACGAGTTAATTCCGGATCCTGTCATCCATCGCGGCGCTTCGCGCGCGGATTTAAGACAATTCGGTGCTAACGACATTGCGTTCATCAGGAACAAGTTGATCTGCCAGTTGGCCATTCTTGATTTTCTCCAGAATGGTCGATAAGACCAGACCAAAGATGACAAAGCAGATGAACAGCAAAAAACCAGGCTGAAGAGCTGTTTCATTGGTGGAAACGCTGGCCAGCGAGCGTGTTTTGAAATTTAACTGCCCGAGTTGATTATCAAGTATACTCTTGAACCCAATGTAGGCCATGAAAATTGCCACCACGTACACATCCGCCATTGACCATTTCCCCGACTTCAACGCAAAAAAGCGCAGCACAGCCCCGCTTCTCCAGCCGCTCGTATCCTGTAGATAAACCCTGCTGGAAATAAGTTTTGCCACCGGAAACACAATGCTGAAGATCAGAATAAGCAAGCCAACAATAATAGAATCCCATTTTCCGGCAGCCAGCAGTATATGCACCACATCGACAATGCTTTTGCTCTGAAAAAAAATGATCTGATCGTTAAAGATAAGCTTCTCTCCCATGAGGAAAAAACTCATTTCCTTGATTCGCGCATCGATCTCGATCATCGGCGCTGTTAAACCGGCCGAGAGTAATACCAGTGCCAGAATAAGTGAAAAAGTAAACAACAAGTTGTGGACGTGCCGATGCTTCATTAAAAGTCCCCATAGCAGGAGAAATGCGCCAACAACAGCGATCTCCAAAATAGCAAACATGTTCAATTCGTGCTTCAACGCATCCGACCTTGATTCGATTTCCCGGTTGAAGGCGGTAAGATCTTCGACTGCATATTTGTCCAGTAACTGTTCCAATCTTCGAATGTCATTGGCGCTGTCGTAGGTGACCGCACCATACTGCTCTATCTTGGAAAGCACGAGATCCTTCAACTTCGACTTGTTCTCCGTCTTTTTGATTTCTGCCACAATGGTCTGCGCGAACTCCGGAACTTTCTCGTGGATTTTTCGCTGGCTGACCAACGTGTTTATCACCATCTTCCTGATCTTGGCTTTGATCGACTTCCGTTTCTGATGCATGATGGTGTCTGCCTTGTTGACCACGGCGTGAAGTACAGATTCGATTTGTTGTGTAACCAGTTTCTCTTGTTCGGTTGTCAGTTCAAAGTCATCTATGCGGCGGGAAACGATTCTGACGAGATGTTCTTTCCAGGCGTCGACGGAGAGGAGACCGTAGGTAATATTATTTACGGCGCTATAATCCGCCTTCATAACCGCTCTTTCGCTGGCGGACGTATAGATCTTTACACTGCAATACATGGCGAACAGCAGTAAGGGAATCAAAAGCAGGCTTAGTGCAAATTGTTGTCGTCGTCCGGAAGAGGACATATGATTTGTTGCCATGACGCTTAATTGTATGTGGTGGTGTGCTTCAGGTCAGGTAAGTCAAAGCACAAGCCAGGATTTGGTGCTTCCGGGGTTGATTTGGGACGACAGGCTCAGCGGGGCGTGGGTAAATGCCGGGGCGTGTGGGAAAAAAGTTTCACAAGGCATCGGGTGGATTTATGCCCGGTGCCTAGGCGATTATCGGAACAAAGAATAGTCTGTTTTAAGGAGATTCACATTGAGCCCGAGCTCTCGTCACCAAAAGTCTGGCTTCGTCGTTGTGCCTCCCTGCTTGCGGCAATCGGCACAATTGGGATACGAAAAAGTGTAGCCGACAATACCTACGCCCTGAACATATATGGGGTCAAGCAGGATGGTTGTGGGAGACAATGATCCAAGATCGGCGAGAGAAATCGACAGGATTTCCTCAGGCATACAGGGCCTTCGCATAGTTCGATTCGCGATGTTGGTTGGAAGTTCATTCACGCCAACAAAAATCCTATGCTCCTTCACTTCTCCTCCCCCAAAGTATCCGAGCACAGTGTTGTTGTTATTCGTGCCATGAATGTTGCCCGTCACAGCGTAAGGCATGGGATCGAATAATCCGCCCAGCTCTTCAGTCGTTTTTCTCAACTGAGCCCAGAATTCATACTCCGCTTCGGTCAACGTCCTTTGTTTTACAGCAATGCTGTATCTCCTTGAAAGCTGCGCTGAACCTGCCGGGACACTGGTAAGCATGAAATCTGAAACGACATCGTCGGACAGTTTCAATGTATTGTAGACAAGAATGCTGGTGGACGGTTTTCCGCTCCAGCACATGTAGATACGTTCGTCAATACTTCGTTCATACGCCTGTCCGTCAATTAACTTATAGAATGAGACAAACGAAGCGGTATACTCCCATGTCTCTTCGTAATCCCATTTATAGTAGTGTGCGTTTCCAGAAGGCTCATGCGTGTTCACATAGAAATTGAGCGCGTCTTTACCCTCTTTGAAAGTGATGCTGTCAATATCGGGCGAGCGGGTTAGCGCGATAAAGTCAGACAGGTAGCTTTCCCCCGAACTCAAAGTAATGTTGAGTCGGTATTGTGCATCCATATTCCATGCAATAGAAGACGTTTCATATTTTCCATCGCCTGTGTCTTTCAGTTGAAATACCGCTCCATCATTACGTTCAATAGTAACCTGCGCCTCGTCAATAGCTTCGGGTAACGCGGTCGTATCTAACGGAAGGGCCGCTGTTAGCCTTACACTGGCAGACTGATCCGAGACGTTTACAAAACCATCCACGACGAGCAAGTTCAGGTCACCTTGAATGGCCGGAGGCGAGTAGGGATCGAGACACCCCATAAGACAGCAAAGGGAGAAATAAAGGGGACGAAGCCTGAATGCGGATTTTGCCATTGAAGGTAATTTAATCCAAAAATTGCAAGCATCAATACTTCATGCAGCGGTAAGATTGCCTTCTGGCAGACCCTGTATCCCAGACAGTTAAAAACACAATTCCGGAGCAATTGAAAGGTTACGTTAAGTTTGCCATCCTTTCCCGTGCACGAAACCAATCGGACTGATTTACCGCGCCTCGACAACAGCACCCGCACGGCCGGATAAACTGAAGGCGCGCAGCTTAACGGTTCCCGTGCCCGACACCGGACCTGTCACAGCACGACTTGTCGCGACAGGCTCCGAGCCATCCGTTGTATAACGAATGATGATGCCCGGCAACTCCGTATTTGCAAACACCTGCCCGTTTTGAGCATTGAAGGAGGGCGTTGGCAGCCGGTAACCGTAGCCACCGTTGTAATAATCGAGACGTGGCAGTTCTCGTTTTCCCAGGCGATTCGCGAACGACGACCAGTCGGCGCTGAATGCGCGTTCGCGCTTCGCGCCCTTTTCAACTGACCAGGAAGGGTTGGGAGCCCAGGCTCTCTCCGCAAGGGCAAGGAGTCGTGGCAGCACCTGGTACTCCATATAGCCATCGTAGGTCATGTTCTCAGCCCACAGGGCACCCTGTATGCCGCGAATATTCTTCTTTCCAACTTCAGTGAGTCGCTGTTTGTTGGCATACCTCGCCGGGTCCACCGGGTTCAATGCAAAGTCGATTGGTGAACTGTTGTAGATATCGAATGGAATGAACGAGAATGTTTTTTGTAGTCCAAGGTAGCCGATCCATGCATCGCCCGGCTCCTCGAATGAAGGTGACTGGGCAAGGTCAAAATAAAAGTAATCGAAGCTGGTGAGCACGACGCCATAGCCTGCGTTGGCGATTGGATATGCCATGTCCTGTGTTCCCAAAATATCCCACCAGGCATCGAACTGAAGACCAGCTTCGCGATACTTTTTGTTGTCGATCACTTTCCGCTCGGATGCTTCAATATGTGGATCTTCGATGATCATCTCTTCCCACCCGGTTATTTTCAGATTACGCTTCTCAAGACTGGCATTTACCCTCACAAAAAAGTCGGCGTAAAGATCTTTCGTCGTTTTTATTGACAAATTGCTCTTCTTGTAGTCGTCGATGGAAGGCGACTTCGCCCATGCTCCTGCTGCTACCTCGTCGCCACCCATGTGCACGGTTGTAAGCGGTGCGCCTGCTTCGGCATACATCTTCTGCAACTCGTCGAGTACCTTGTCGATAAATGCGTACACCGATGGCGACGCTACATTCATGGCATTGTCCTTGAAGTACTGAGCACTGGTATATTCCGATTGATCGTTTACGTCGTGAAGGACAAACTGCTCAGCCTCCTGTTTCTTGCCTTCCTTCATTAAACGGTTGTACCGCGCTTCCATCGACTTGATCGCGGCTCGGGCATGACCGGGCGATTCAACCTCGGGAATAACCTCGATGTGGCGCTGCGTAGCGTACTTCAGGATCTCAATAAAGTCGGCTCGCGTGTAGTAGCCCGTCCCGAAATGGTTGGCTTCACCCGGGCCCGATCCATACGATGGCTGAAGTCTTTCGTTTGAAGCAAAGGGAAATCCACGCGACGCGCCAACGTCGGTGAGCTCCGGCAGACCTGGTATCTCGAGACGCCACCCTTCGTCGTCGTTGAAATGAAAATGAAACTTATTCATCTTGTATAGCGCCATCACGTCGAGGAGCCTGAGAATGTTGGTCTTCGATTCGAAGTTCCGGGCTACGTCGAGCATAAACTCACGTACCGGAAAGCGAGGCTCGTCTGTAATGTCGATAGCATCAATGCCAATTGTTGTTGTCTTCTTTGCCCAACTGTCAGGCGGAAAGAGTTGCTTCAGCGATTGAATGGCATAAAAAGCACCAGCCTTGTCTGCGGCACTTAAGTGAACGCTATTACTGCTCACGCTAATGCTATAACTCTCTGGCGTCTTTACGGGACTTTGATCAATCATGATTGTGTTATCGGGGTCAGCTTCGGGCGAAACCTTTAGTTTGTACCCCGTTACCTTCTCGATCTCGTCGGCAAGGAATTTTGCTTCTTCCTGGAACAAAGGGTCTGGAATGATGACCGTCTCACGATTAATAGCAAACTGTCCCTTCTTGGCCACGTACTTCACCGGCGTGGGCAGAACTTTGATCAACCTTTCTTCGGGTATATCCATGGCCGTTGCATTGGCGGCATAGTTGTTCACTTTATCGGGAGTGATCAGCCGCTCTCCATTGGTATTTCGTTTCACGAACGGCATTGGGAGCTCAATAGCCATTTCCGGCTTATCTTTGCTTACCCAAAAGAATCCGGAAGGAACATCCTGGAAGTTGGCAATCTTTCGCGCCCCGGTGAATTCCATCCGGAATGATTGACCTGGCTCGAGTGCTGGAAAATTTGCCACCGGCGTGATCGTAAAGAGATCGCCGTTCACATGATCGATCGCGGCCTCATTGTTCTTCGAAGCAAGTTTGGTACGGTGATAGCGAAGACTGAAGTACATCTTCCATCCATCGGGAGGCATTCTGGCATCCGAACCATTGGTAAATGTGAGCGCGGCAAGAAAATTTCCATTGCCGTCGAAGTCGTTTTTAACAAGATCCCATTCAATGCCAAGCTTCGAGGCATCGAACGATCTTTTGGTGCTGCAAGCCGTCGTTGCCAGCGCGAGCAATAAAACCAGGATAGACGTTTTCATGCTTTAAGTAACTTCTTCCTTTCGAAGTCGACGTTGCCAATATTGCCCAAAAAATAACCTATTTTCGCTTTCAATGACGCCATTTGCGGCAAGTTGTGGCACATAAAAAGGTATGAATTTAGGCATGAAAGCCCAGTACGAACGGATAGAACGCAGGGAATTCCAGTCGTTCGGCGCCTACGCTTATGAAAAATCCGAGTTCGATACACCCTGGCATTATCACCCCGAATTCGAGCTGACCTACATTCTTTCAGGCCGTGGTATTCGTTATGTTGGCAATGGATTCGAATACTTTGAAGAAAACGACCTGGTATTACTTGGCCCTAATCTTCCGCACTGCTGGCGAAACACAGGAGTGCAAAAAGGAAACTCCAGCGCTATCGTGGTCCATTGGGAAGAAAACCTGCTGGGCAACGACTGGCTGAATAAACGTGAATTCTATTCAATAGCTCAATTGCTGTCAAAAGCACAGCATGGTATCAAATACTCGGCGACATTCAGTATGCTGATGAAGGAGAAGTTGTTGACGATGCTCAACCTTCCTTCGTTCGAAAGGCTGATGAGCTTTGTCACGATGCTAAATGAGATAGCAATTACCGACGACAGACAATTATTAAGCGCGACTATCGTCGACGCAACACTGAGAAACTATGATCATCTGAGGATAACTACCGTTCATCAGTTTGTGCGAAACAGGTACCAGGAAAAAGTCACACTTGCGCAAATAGCATCCGAAGTCCACATGAGTGAAGAGGCATTCTCACGATTCTTCAGCAAGATGATGAACAAGCCGTTCTTTACATTCCTGAATGAATACAGGATCAACGCAGCTTGCCAGTTATTAATAGAAACAGACCGGCCGGTGTCAGACGTGGCGATGGCTTCCGGGTTCGAAACACTTCCGTTTTTTTTCAGGCAGTTCGCTAAACTCAAAAAATTATCTCCGAAAAAATACAGGGATAACTTTCGTCAGCTTAAAAAGCAATGACGGGTTCCGTGGAACAGTAGAACAGTTTGCAGGGTCGGCGGGAAAAATCCATCGGACACGGAGAAATCACGGAGCTTTTGAGTTATTGAGTCGCACGTTGATCTGATCTATCGCTCTTCGCATACAGTCAAGAAAGGTGTAGCTTTTCGCAGGACGTTTAAAGGCCGAGTCATCAGAGCACTGCGGCTCAAGGGTGAATGCTTCGCCGCTAAAGCGACGACAGCCAGTGCGCGGTACGCGAAGTTGAACGGGGAATTTAACAGACCGGCCGGTGTCAGACGATGGCTTCCGGGTTCGAAACACTTCCGTTTTTTTTCCGGCAGTTCGCTAAACTCAAAAAATTATCCCCGAAAAAATACAGGGATAACTTTCGTCAGCTTAAAAAGCAATGACGGGCTCCGTGGAACAGTAGAACAGCTTGCAGGGTCGCCGGGAAAAATCCATCGGACACGGAGAAATCACGGAGCTTTTGAGTTATTGAGTCGCACGTTGATCTGATCTATCGCTCTTCGCATACAGTCAAGAAAGGTGTAGCTTTTCGCAGGACGTTTAAAGGC
>Ga0193752_1000213_pt1 | contig 68444 bp, 48 predicted proteins | sample H1c1metaG_FD_144924 | JGI IMG/M metagenome (GOLD analysis project Ga0193752, IMG submission 144924) | Soil microbial communities from a riparian zone of the East river system, Colorado, United States - H1c1 | ecosystem: Environmental > Terrestrial > Soil > Riparian zone | place: USA: East River... | reverse complement strand
AGGCACTAACCCGGATGGGGATGGTACATATACAATACACCCGTTCCCCTGCATGCCTATGCAAGAGACTTTAAAAAGATTGGGATGTTTGACTATGAACTAAGCAGTTCGGGGAGGAGGGAAAGGAACTGGTAGTGTAAGGTCGCTGAGTTTATCAGCGGACTTTCTGCCTGAATCTCCGAGGAGGAGAACGGCAAGAGGAGCGTTGATCTGCATGCGCTCTTCGCCCATGCAAAGTGTTGTTTTTACAGAAACCGATTTGGATTTTCCGGCCGGCTGTTTGGCGCCATGATCCAGGTGCAATTGCTTTTCCAGTTTTCTTACGAGCGCATCTTCATCGTGATCGGCCACTACGAGGAGAATAATTTTTCCATCCTCAACCTTCTTTCGAGCAACATCAAAGTGATTGCCGTCAATGTTGATCTCGTATTCTTCGAGCCACTCCAGCTGATCAAATTCTTCCTGTGTAAATGACATTTTAGTGAAGCATTCATCAGGCGCGGAAAGCATCATGGCTTTTTCCATTTTCTTCCCGTGCAACCGTCTTTCAATGCACGAGTAAACATAGAACCCGAGGGAGTTCCACATGAACAAAGCCAGAAATACAATTGCCGGTAGTCGCTTCATTGCAGTAAATGTGCAACTTCAAATTTACATTTTTTTACGAATCACAGCGTGCTGGTTTATAACTGGCAGAATTTGGCCACCCGTGCTCAAAACCGGGTTCATTCCGGCCGCGAATTATACGAATTGCGCGAATGCATAATTGGCGTAATTCGTGTAATTCGCAGCTTGCTTTAAATCCTCCATTGAAAACCAACTTTTGCAGTTAAACGGCTACGCTACCGGAAATCGTTTGGGGTTGGACAAAAAAACAACGGGTCAGTACGCCCAGTACTCGTCCATCAGCGTCTGCAGAAACGCCTGTCCATTATGCAGCAACCGCGCAGACTCCATAGGCGTATTCACCTTTCCGAATTCAGTGCCCTGGCTCACCGACCACACGGTGTACTGAAATTCTTCGACCCAGCCGAAACCTTCTTCAAATGCGAAATACGCAAAACGTTTCGCATACGGATTCATCAGGTTTTTGCTGTAGCGGAATTCACCGGCATCGAGCTGCACCTGGTGGAGCAGGGTGGAGGCCAGGTCTGTTTGCGATGAAGAGGATTCGTACTTCGCACCGCGGAATTCGGTTTTCAACGCTTCACCAAAAAACAGCATCGGGATCCGCCGGTATGCAGGTTGGTTGAACGCATAATTTTTCGGTGTGTTGTGACTGTGGTCGGAGACGAAAACAAAAAGCGTGTTGGAATACCACGGTTCTTTTTTCGCCGCTTCGATAAAATTCCGGATGCAGTTGTCGGCATAAAAAACGGAGTTCACGTATTCCTGTTCTTTCCCGCCCCAGCCAAGGTCTTTGGTCATTGGAAAATCATAAGGGCCGTGAGTGCTCAATGTAAACATGGCGGCAAAGAAAGGCTGCGTTTCTTTTTTCAGTTCACTGAGCTGGCGGCTGAACAGGTATTCGTCGGCTACACCCAGTTTTCCCTGCGGAATTTCAGCAGGGAAATCTTCGCCTTCAATAATTTTGTTGAAGTCGTTGTAGTACATGTACGAACGGATATTTCCGTAGCTGAGTTGTCCGCCGAACATGAACGACGTTTTGTATCCGGCCTCTTCAAATTTTTTGCTGATGCATGGCAGGCGCTGGTATTTCGTTGGCTGTGTAATGATCGATGTACGCGGCTGCGCAGGAAAGCCGGAGAATACTGCGGCCATTCCCTGGTCGGATAAGCTTCCGCTGGCGTAGCAATTGTTGAAGAGGAAACCCTGCTCGGCCATCTGGTCGAAGTATGGAGTTACGCCAGCAAATCCTCCGCAGCTTTTAACCATATCTGCGGACCAGCCTTCCAGCACAACGAGCACAATGTTAGGCCGCGTTGTATTGAGCAACATCACCGTTGTGTCTTTGGCCGTGTAATGCAGTTCTGCAAAAACTTTGGCTGCTTCTTCAGGTGAAACGAAACGGTAAGGTTCCCCAGCATTGGCATTTTCGATACAACTGCTCGCGAGATTGAAAACCGAGTTGACCGAAGCGAGGTTCAATACATCATGCTTCGAATAATACGCATCGCTCAGCTGGATGGGTATGGTTTGAAACCCTCCGCGGATACCAATGATGAGCAGGCACGGAATGGACAAAGCATAAACGAAAATACTCCAGTGATGCGACCGTTCCGCGACCGTTTTTTCGGTGATGTATTTTTTGTAAATCCAGTACGACAGTCCGGCAAGCACAGCGGTTCCTAAGAAACACGACAAAAGCTGGGACCAGCTGGCAGTATGAAAAACTTCAGCAGGATTACCGAAAAACCAAAGCGCTTTGTAGTCCAGTTTTTTGTGCCACTCATCGTAGATCGATAATTCGGCAAGCACGAGAAGAAAAAAAGCAACCAGGAATACGAGGTGAATGCCATTGTTGATTTTAAGCAATGCCGGTTTACGCAGGGCAAGCGAAAGCAAACTGAATACGAATGGAATGATGAGCAGGTAACAGGCCATGGCCGTATCGAGATACAGCGCAACGGGGAGTGAAAGAAGGACTTCACCCAATGGAATGCCGGTAAGCTCTTCAGAATTCCAGGCGAGAAAAATGATCCGGCCTATGAGGAACAAAACGATCCAGAACAGGTAATGCTTGAGGATGGTAATGAAAAGGCGTTTCGCCATTCGCGTTATCCCTTGATAAGTTCAATCGCTTTGTTGCGGTCAGCTGCACCGAAAACGGCGTTGCCTGCTACAACAACATCGGCGCCTGCATCTTCCAGTTGCCGCGCATTGGAAGGATCAACGCCACCATCTACCTGGATCAGCGTTTCGAGATAACGTGAACTGATCATTTGTTTCAGCGCGCGGACTTTCACCAGCGTATGCGGAATAAATTTCTGTCCGCCGAAACCGGGATTGACGCTCATCACCAGCACCATGTCGAGCTCGTGGATGATGTCTTCCAGCACGTGAATCGGTGTCGATGGATTCAACACCACGGATGCTTTCATGCCGAGCGTTTTGATGTTCTGAACAGTGCGGTGCAGGTGTGTGCACGCTTCGAAATGCACTGAACACATATACGTTCCGTGCTTCGCAAATTCTTCGAGGTACGCATCGGCGTTTTGAATCATGAGATGAACGTCGAGCGGTTTCTTTGCTTCCTTCTGCAATGTTTTCAGCACGGGAAAGCCGAATGAAATATTCGGAACGAATACACCGTCCATCACGTCAACGTGAAACCAGTCGGCTTTACTTTCATTGATGAACTTAATGTCTTCTGATAATTTTCCGAAATCGGCGGAGAGCACGGAAGGAGCAATGAGTAATGACATACAGTGGAATTGAGGTGTAAAGGTAGAAATTAGAGTTGAGACATCAGACCTGGGACTGGTAGTGCATCCGTTTAAGTTCAGCCGCTGATTCCGCAGATAACGCAGATGCGAAGCGTGCTAAAAAATTTAAATGATCTGATTCGTGATCGATCGGCTTTGCGGATCATTAATTCATTTAAGAATTGCTGCGAATCTGGAATCTGCGTTATCTGCGAAATCTGCGGCAAAAAAGTAAACACACTGACCACCGCGTACAAAAAACAAACCCCAGATAACAGATGTCTGTTTCTGAGGTCTGTTAGCTGAAATATGAACCCTAATTGTTCTTGATCACCTTAATTACGGTTGTTCCTTTTTCAGAAGAAACTTCCAGGAAATATACACCCGTACTCAGGTGGCTTGTTGAAATTTCAGTTCGCCCTTCGTTCATCTCCTGTTCGAATACCATTTGTCCAAGGCTGTTGGTGATACGTACCATGGCCACACCGGTTGCTGTGAGATCAACAATGAATGTGTTTTCGAACGGATTCGGATACGCATTCACACCATTCAATGCAGTATTCTCTGCAACGCCCACGCAAGGAGAAACAACAATGCTCAGCGTATCGGATGCTGTACAGCCGCTCGAATCTGTGAATGAGTATATGATCAGGTGCGTTCCGGTTCCGGCAGCAGAAGGACTGAATGTTGAACCGGTAACGCCCGGTCCGGTGAATGTTCCGCCCGAAGGAGCTCCTGCCAGCGGATAACTTCCATCAGTAATACATGTGGTTATCGGGCCTGTTACAGTTACATCAGGCAGCGGTGTTACGTTGTGACACACGCCGGTGATCAGATCCACGCAGCCCATGGTGTCTGTGACCATAACGGTGTAGCAGGTTGTTGTTCCGTTGCATGCAATCGGGTTTGCAATGGTTGTGCTGTTGAGACCGGCTGCCGGAGACCAGAAGTATGTGTATCCCGGAGTGCCTCCCGTGACTATGGACTGAAAAGTAATGCAATCTCCTTCGCAACTTGTGCCGCCGGTTACTGCAAGCGTTGGGTTCGGATGTACAGTAACGGTTATCGTTGCAGTATCTGCGCAACCGGTAGCCGCATCTGTACCAATTACCGTGTACGTAGTAGTAACAGCAGGATTAACAGTGATAGAGTTTGCGGTTACACCGGGTGTTACCCAGAAATGCGAATCAGCACCCGATGCAGTCAATGTTGCGGAACCGGCTCCTGAACAATACGGAGCGCCCGTAGATGAAGTCAGCACATCCGGGCTTGCATTTACAACTACGGCAATGGAATCCCAGTTCTCGCAACCGTAAGCATCTGTTCCGGTTACGATGTACATCATGGAAGAAATCGGAGTAAAGCTTAAGCCGTCTGTAACGCCATTGTCCCAGGCATACGTGGATGCACCGGAGCCGTTCAGTGTAACTGCAGTGCCGGAACAAACGGTGTCGTCCGTGGCGCTTGCAACCACGACTGGTAAACTCAACACTTCTACAGTTGCAATCGCAATATTGGTGCAGCCGTTTGCATCGGTTCCCGTTACGGTGTAGTTACCGGTTGCTGATGGAAAGAATGCAGCATTGTCAACTAATCCTCCGCTCCACGAGTAGGTGACTGCGCCCGATCCCGAAGGAATGAACGATCCACCGATGCAAACAGAATCGGTCGAAACGCTGGCCGATACAGTGGGTGGTGTATTGATCGTCACGTAAATCGAATCGAAATTCGTGTTACCGCACTGGTCGGTTACAATGCAATAGTACATTCCGCTGGTAGGGGGAAGGACCATGGTGCTGGCTGCGTTTGGATTGGCCATTCCGGTAGTTGGAAGCCATGAATACGTGTATCCTCCGGTTCCTCCGCTGGCTGTGATAGAAACGAATGCAGAATCACCGGGACAAACTGACGTGGCACCTGATGTAGAAGTTACGAGTGTTCCGCTGCCGATTGTTCCGACAGTTACCGTTGGAATTGTTGCAATCGTTTGCTTGGTGAAATACCACATGTCAGGCTGACCGTACTGGTAATTATTCAGGACATTCGTAGGAAATGTATTTTGTGTACAGCCGTTGCAGTACCGCATATCGTAGTAGGTGAGATGTTGCCCTATCTGCGAGGAAGTACCATAATAATAACCATCGCTGGCACCTTGATACAATTCCAGAAGATACTGTGTTCCCTGTGTCAGCCAGATCGGATTGGCCATTGGGTTGTACGAATATTGTGCGGCAGGGCCACCAACCAGTTCCTGCCTGAGAATGGCCTGGGTAGAAAAATTGAAGAGGGTGACAGTGCGGGTTGTTCCGTTCGGCTCGTATTTGCCCACGTGGGTCATGAGGATATCTTCATTGGGCGCAAAACGAAAACCGCGCTGGCTGTTTGTTACACCACCACTGGTGACCGGAACGACACTGTCCGTAGAAGAATGCGGCCCGATAAAAGTTCCCATCACTGCTGAAGCAGCGGGTGCAGATGAGTTGCCGTGAAACATGTAGATCTGAATGGTGCCGCTGGCCGGGAGTGAATCTATTTTCACCCAAAGCACAGTTGACGCCGTATTGATTCCGGATTCAATCCAGTAATTGAAAAGAGTGGTTCCGGCGCAATCTTTTCCAAAACGGATGTCATCGCCATTGGCATTCATTTGCCCTGCACCAATCGGTGTTTGGGTATCGAATGTGAACCGGAACTGGTAGTCGATGACCAGCGATGCGGTGTTGTTCTGCACGTCCAACGGTACAACATAACTCCAGCCTGCGGGTTGTGCAATTAGTACCGCGCCGGAAACGAGGGCGAATAATAAAGCGTAGATTTTTTTCATGGGTTGTGGTGTTTTGTGAATGGATGCCAATTGCAAATGTATCGAAATCCGACCATAAGACAGCCAGGGAAACGCACCTGAAATGGAAAGGAAAAAAGCGGTTTTATCTTCTTAAAACGCCCTGTTTTTTCGCATTTTCTTTGGCTCTCCAGTAGAGAAATCCGGTAACAGGCAAACTGGCGGCAATCAATGCGGCAAAAAACATGATCAGTTTCCCGGTCAGGCCAAACTTGCGGCCGGTATGGATATCGAAATTCGCAGCTCTCCACTTCTCGCCGGCGGAAGTATTGACAAACAGTTTTTCACTGATCAATGCACCGGAATATTGGTCGAAGAACAGATGGTCCTGCCTGCGAAAAAAACCTTCTTCCGGGTAGCGCAGTGTTGTGCGGATGGAACCCAATGAATCTTCCGGCAAGACAATGACGTATTCAGTGGCCTGCGGATAGTTTGTTTCTGCAGCAGTGATGATCCGGTCGATGGTAAACGTGGAATCTTTGGGTTGTACAACAGAGAATACTTTGCTTTCTTCTTTTGTACTTCCGGCTACGAAGTACATTCCCTGTTCAAACCATTTGAACGACCACACGAGGCCGGTGACAACAGAAAACACGAGTATCCACGACGCATAGAAACCGAATACACTGTGCAGGTCAAATATTTTTTTCGCACGCGGCGCGCGCCATGCAATTCTGAGGCGCTGGCGGCGGAGAAATTTGCTTCCCGGCCACCAGAGAATAATCCCGGAAATGATCATGAATCCAAAGATCAATGCGGATGTTCCGGTGATGATCTCACCCACATCTCCGAGCATCAGGCGGCGGTGAATTTGCAAAACGGTTCCGAAAAAATCGGTGTCGCGGTTGAACGAACCCAGCACGTGCCCGGTGTATGGATTTATAAAAACCGATTCTTTGTTTTTAAAACCGACTTCAACGCTGCGATGATCATCGGTGAGGATGCGGATGTTTTTTACTTTTCCTTTGGGCAATGCAGCGCGCGCGGAATCCACGAAAGATGTCACGGAGACGCGTGTCGGACCGGGTTCCACGCAGAGCAAGTCTTCGTGCAGCATTTCACGGACATCTTCTTCCCACGCATAAATTGCACCGGTGATGCCGACAATAAACACCACGATCCCCGTGGTGAGACCGAGGATCAGGTGAAGTTTTCGGAGAAGATTTTTCAAAGGGAAATCAGAATTTCCAGCCAAACGTTGCCGAGAAGATGCGCGGAGCGATTGGGTTAATGCTGTTGTCGTCGTGCGCCTGGTAACTCATTACATCGAACACATTGGAGCAACGCACGCGCACAGAGAATGTTTGGGTAGCGTAACCCACACCGATATCGACCTGGGTGAACGCTTTCACGTAGATGAGTTTGTAGGAATCGTTGATCACCTGCACGCGTGTTGAACGTCCTGCATAACGATCACCGAAGTAATGCATGCCCGCCTGTGCACTGAAGCCTTTCAGGGCAGGAATGGCGCTGAAGTTATAATTCAACGATGCATTTGCCGTGTGCGCCGGATTGTAGCGGAGCTTGCTTCCTACGATGTACGTATTGCTTTTTGTGTAGCGGGTTTCGTTGAAACTGTATCCTGCGATCAGTGAGAAACCATTCCAGTCTTTGCTCATGATGTCTACTTCAATTCCACGGCTCGTTACTTCGCCGGTCATTTCTTTGATGTTGGAATTGGTGTTGCCGTTTTCGAGACTGGTCTGTGCAAGGTTGCTGTTGGTGATCTGGTAAACCACCGCGTTTGCAGAAAGCAATCCGTGAAACAGGTCTGTTTTAATTCCCGCTTCATACTGGTCGATCACAGAAGGAGCGAGTGCATTTCCATTGATGTCGACACCGGTGTTGGGTGTAAACGAATTGGTGTAGCTCGTGAAAACAGATACGGTTTTCACCGGCTGGTACACGATCCCGAAACGTGGCGAAATGGCGTGATCATAAAGCACCGAGTGTGTTGTGTTTCCTGTGCTGTAGCTGTACACGTCGCTGTATGTTTCTATGTACGATACGCGCGCACCAACCAGGACTTTCAGTTTTTGACTGATCTCAACCAGGTCCTGTACGTAGAATCCAGCGCGAAGAACAGGCGCGGTTGTGAGCGTATTTTTATTGAGCTGCGGAATGTCTTCGCGCTGCGTGTACATTTCCGGATCGAACACGTTAATGGTGTCGTAGGAGGTAATCGTAGCATAAGCCAGTGTACGCGTGTCGTACTTATCGGCATCTGCACCAACGAGCAAGGTATGCTTCACCGGCCCGGTTGCAAATTTCCCGATGAGGTCGAGTTGTGTGATGTAATACTGTTCGTCGACCTGTGTGCGCTGGATTCCGCGTTTCCACGTTCCGTCGGCCTGTACAAAATTGTTATTTGCATTGGGACGTGTTGTTCCGAAAAGATCGCTGGAGAAATCCGAAATTCCGGTTGTGCTGCGCAAGGTCCACTGGCTATTGAAATTGTGCGTAACCGTTGCAGCAACGTATTGCTGTTCCGATTTAAAATACTGCCAGCTGGTTCCCAGGAAACGGGTGCGTGGTACATCAATCAGTTGGTAATTGATCGCGCCTACACCATTGTCCAGTGTGCGCTGATCTTTAAGATAATCTCCTTCAATGAGAATTTCTGTTTTCGGTCCCACTTTCCAGAGGAATGAGGGATTGACGTAAAAACGGTTCGAGTAAACCGATTCGCGGAAACTTGCAGCCTTTTCATAAGTGGTATTCAAACGGAACCCGACTGTACGTTTCGCATTCATCGGACCGTATATGTCAATGGTTGGTTTGTAAAGTCCATAGCTGCCCACGCGCATAGTCACTTCACCGCCCTTTTCGAACACCGGTTTTTTGGTGACGATATTCAGAACACCTCCTGCTGCAACATTCCCGAATAAAATAGCGTTGCCACCCTTAAGGACTTCTACGCGTTCAAGTGCACTCACCTCGGGCATGGCTGCATTATTGAAACGGATCCCGTTTTTGAATGTGTTGCTGCTGCCGTAAGCAAATCCGCGACCAGCAATTTCTTCCTGGTAACCACCACTGGCTCCCATCTGGTAAACGCCATTCGTATTGCGCAATACATCGCTCATGTGAAGCACCTGCTGCTGATTCATCTGTGCGCTATTGATCACGGAAGTCGATTGCGGCAGATCCATCGGGCTGATAGGAACTTTCCCGATGCTCACCGGACGTTCGTTCACGCTGCGTTGTGCGCGGATAACTACTTCTTTAAGTACGGAACTGCTTTCGTTCATGACGAAATTAACCACAGTTGTTTGTCCATTGATTACCACAACGGTCTGTTCTTTCGCTTCCAGGCCGGTGAACGATGCGATGAGCGTGTATGTGCCGGGCTTCAGATTGTTAAGCACGAAATTTCCGCTGTCGTTGGCGGTTGTTCCGATAGTAGTGCCCTTCAAACCGATGATCACGAATTCACCAGCCTGTCCGTCGGACGTTGAAACTTTGCCGGAGATAGTTCCGGTTTGGGCATAAATGCCTGAAAGAGACAGTATAGCAAGCAGGAGAGTGAAAATGGATTTCATAACGCAGCGTTTTATTGTATGTCCACTAAGGACGCTGCAAAAGTGTTGTTTAGACGGGTTCTAAACAATACCTAGAATGAGGTAAATAGCCGCAAAGCCGCAGAGATCGCAAAGAAAACGCAGAGGGCGTAAAGACATCCTTTGCGGAAACCTTTGCGCCCTCTGCGGCTTTGCGGCTATTATCGTTTATTCCGCGATGACCAGCTTGCCGTTTCCTTCTTTATCACCACTCGTAATGGTGTAGAAGTACGTGCCCGGTGCAAACGCTGTTACGTCGAGTGTGTAAACACTTCCGGCATTGGCCTGCGGATGTTTGACGGTGCTTACTACGCGTCCGCTGACGTCGGTTACTGTAATGATCACCGCATCGTTTGTTGGTGCAGAGAATGCAAAGCTCACTTGTTCTGCAGCAGGTACCGGGTAAACCGAAACGCCTTGCAGCGGACTGAGCTCTTCAACTCCAACCAATGTGAGGTTGTTCGATGCAGTGTCGTTGCTGAGAATGGCGTCGCTTGGTTTGGAAGTCCACACCAGTAAAACATCGGTACCGGAATACGGTGCGCCCAATTGTGTGGAGAATGTAAAGAATGCAGAATCTCCCGGCTGGATCAGCGGACCGGAATAGGCCTGCGATACGATCGGCGGATTATTCAGGATCTTGTAATTCACCATGATGTTGTAATTGTCCGGGTAGTTGCCGTAGTTTTTGATCCAGCACGACACGTTGGTTGGGCCCGCAACGGTTGAGTTATTTGCCGGAGAAACAATTTGCGTTACACCTACATCTTCAGGGAATGCTTTCTGGTAATCGGCGCCGATGAAGAAATCACAGTTCTGGTAATCGCGGTACGTCGACCAGTAAATTGAAAATACTTCGTACGTCTGGCGGCTGAATGGCGGTGTAAGATCCTGCGCAATGGCTACGGTAGTTGTAGCCATTTCCCATTCTACGTACACGCCACCGCTGTTGATGGTAATGGCGTTGCTCAACGGAACAGTGATCACCTGGTAAGGCACAATGCTCTGACCCATCACCGCAACAGAATCGAGCAGTGTTCCCGGAGTTCCGTTCGGACCATCATCGTCAAACACTTTGGCGTAGAACGCGATTCCGGATGCAGGCGAAGTGGCGCAGATAAAATTCGTGCTTACAATACGCGCCGGATAACTGGCCGGTGCAACGTACACACCAACTCCACCTTGTCCGCCGTTCCATGAAATGGAACTCAGTACAGGATTCACGTGGTTATCGGTGTAGCACAGGCGGATTGTTTGCTGTGTGGTATCCACAACGACAATTTCCTGGATGATGGAATCGTTTACTGGAATCGAATCCATGAACACCGGTGCGATGCTCGTGACGTAACGTTTTGTTCCAAGTGTGGTTGGCGAATATGCTGCATTCGGGAAAGTGATCAACGCAGTTTGGCTCGGCACAAGTCCGGCCGGAACCTGGTAGAGATCACTCACGAGCACGTTGCCGGCAAGGTCAGTTACTTTTCCGGTAACGTCGAGCTGCGGAAGATTGACGTTGCCCTGGTTCATGATTTCTGTTGTGAGCGGGTACGGACCTGTTTGATTCGGAATGAAAATTCCTCCGTTGTCGTCATTACCGTTCCATGAAACAGTGGCATCAACCACGAGGTACGATGTATTCGGCGGATAATAATATTTCACGGTATACATCGGTGCAGGTTGTGTCATCAACGGCTGCAGTCCCATATTGCCACTCACGTTTTCAATTCCTGTGCTGAAGTTCGATTGTGAAGCGCCCGTGCACGACATGAAATTTACCGTGATGGTAGAGTCGTTGCGGTTGAGAATAATTTCAAACGTGTTGCTGCCGGCATATCCCGGTGATGTGGGACTCCAGTAAGGAACGTTCTGGTATTCGATGCAGAAACTATCGGCATTGGCGTAAACGAAAACTTTTCCCGGGTTGTTTATTCCGAGGAAAGAAAGATCGGCCATGTGACCGGCGATATAATTATTTACCCCGGTTGGATTTGGAATCGTAGGGAAATTTGCTGCAAGATTTCCCGGCCCGAATGAAATATAACCGTTCGATCCGACCCAGCATTTCGATACGTTGTACCAGTAGTACGGGTAGAGATTTCCAAGGGATACCGGTCCAACGAAGTTGTCGTCACCGAGTCCATTGATCTGTGTTCCGATTTGCGTAATGTCCCACCACTGGTAGGTTGGTCCGCCGGGTTCGTTGCTGTCTTTCCAGGTATAACCAAATTGATCAGGTCCACCCTGGTTGGCGTTTGCCATGAGTGTGGAGAAAACAGCGAATGCGAGTAGAATTCGTTTCATAGGGATGTTTCGTTTGCGTAGACAAATTAACGAAAATTCTCCAGAAACGTGCAGGTTTTCGCCCAGGATTCGGTCCCCACCGTTTTCTTTAGCCGCAGATTGCGCAGATGCCGCAGATTTGAAACCTGCATCACCACAAATAATTTTAATGAAATTCGTTATTGGTAGTGGGTGGAATTGTGCGTTTTTGAGTAACGAATCTGCGGCATCTGCGCAATCTGCGGCAGAAAAGGAACGCAGCAACGAGGAATCAATTTTGCCGTGTACCGAACATGGAATTGAGTCTCACACCGCAATTTTTTACCGCGAATTACACGAAATTACGCTAATCACAATCATTGTTGTCTGGTAAAATATTATCGACTATCGCGAATTGATAAAATCAAATCTTAACCTGGACCTTTGGCCCGTTTGCCACAGATTCGCAGATTACGCAGATTAAAAAAATTAATGCTTGATTAATTTCATTGGCTGAGTAGCCGCAGGAATTGAGCAGATTCAAATCCTAAAATCTGCGTAATCTGCGAATCTGTGGCGACACGCAGGAGGCGTTACATAAGCAAGGGACTCATTTTTCTTTGATGAGAAAACAGGAGACAAAATTCTCCGGGCAACACCAATGCACAATTAGCGTAATTCGTGACAAAATTTAATCCCGGTCACTTCCAGCTTCCCGCCCGGTCACGCAACTTCGCCGGTTCCTTCCGCATCATCCTCCTCACGAAATTGATCAAAAAAAAAGGCGCGTATGAATAACCTTTGGTGGCGAGACGAACACCCATGTCCTTATAATCGTCCTGCGATTCAGGAAGTGCGGTATTCAGTCCGTCGACGTAACGGTTGTACATGCAGAATGCTGCGGCGATCAATACGGTGTCGTGAATTTCTTCATCCGTTGCGCCAGCTTTGCGCGCTGCTTCAATCAGATCAGGAGTTACTGCCCTTCCGCTTTCCTGCACTTTGCCGGCAATGCGCAAAAGGCGTTTCATTTTATCGGAAACCGGCGCAGTGTCGATATTATCAATAATGCACTTCACGGCGTTTCCGTTGTCGCCCAGGTGTTCGTTTGCTGCTGCACTGTGTGAAAGATGACAGAACTCGCAATTGTTCAGATAGGAAACGTGCGAAGCGATGAGTTCGCGCTCGCCCGAGGTAAGCGATGAGGGGCCATGCAGTAAAGTATGTGCAAGATTAGACAGCGCCTTGCCCGATGAACTTTTATAATACAGCAGGGCTACGATACCGGGCTGCGGAATGTTTGTGTTGATGTAAGTCATTGAATGGAATATTTAGACACAAGATGCACGGACCGTACATTTTGCATAACAGGATTTTAGTTTTTAGTGGAATTGAACCTCACTCAAATGTAGAAATTGCGGGATTTATGTACACAAATTTCTACACACCACCGTTTACCTGTTTCCGGCTATTCCTGCCTTGTTGCAGGTAAATGCCCTTGCTTTTCATGTGTAAATCGTTGTGGCACGAATATTCTAAGATGCTGAATAAATAATAATAACGATAAACATGAAAACATCAATACTAAAAACAGCAATCCTGGTCGGGTCGTTGGCATTCTCAGCCAACCTCTTTGCATTTACTGCAGTGATGTCAGGAACTTGGAGTAGTGCAGCCACATGGGGCGGAGTAGGCCCCGGCAGTACAGTAACCGCACAGGACATTATTATTCCTGTGGGCATTACCGTAGATATGGATACCGACGTGAGTTTCACCGGTCCTGCAAACACATTTACAGTAAACGGCACACTGATCAGTGTACTGAATCACGATCTGTGGATTGGTGCAGGTTCATTCGCAGGCAGCGGGTCTGCAACCCTGCGCAATTTCACGATGAACAGTGCGCTGGCCACGTATTCATCGACCGGTCCGCTTGTCGTAGGTACGTTCAGCAACCAGGGCGCAACGGTTACTGTTGCATCGACGATCACCGTAGGCGATTCACTTGATCTGAGCAGCGGAACGATTATTTTAAATTCAGGCTGTGACCTGAATATGGTGGCGAACTCAAGAATCTGCGTCGACAACGGAACACTGGTTGCGGGTGGCGGGTTATTTACCACAACATTCCCGTGTGACCTCTGGTACGTTGGAGTAACAAAAACGATGGGTATCGAAGCCAATGCAGTTTCTGTCCGGAATGTACATGTGAACCTCACCGGAAATTCGCAGGACCTGATCATCAACAGTGATATGATCATCAACGGTGACCTGAACCTGGCTACGGGCCACATCAGCATGACAGGAAACAAACTTGTGCTGAGAGGCCAGTATGATGGTGGTGTTGGAGCGCAGTTTGAAACAAACAATTCGGAACTTGTTATTGAAGGTGCGAGCGGCGGTATGAACCGCGATTTCAATTTCTCTGCAGGCTCCACACTGAGCGAGTTAACGATTAATCGTAACGCTACAACAATACGCCTTGAATCGGCACTGATCGTTACAGATTCCATCCACATGCTCGACGGTACTTTGCGGCTTATGACCGGATCAACGCTGACTCCTGGAGTCGGATGTGTGATCTATGTCGAAGACGGTATTTTCTATGTAACCGGCGGCATTTTCGATGGTGCGTTGAGTTACGATGTGATCTACAACGGACCTACGCACTTAGCGGATGCCGAACTGACCGGAACCGGGTTGAATAACCTGACCGTAGACCTGTTTGCAAGCGCAAGTGTATTGACACTGAGCAACGATGTAACGGTTAACGGCGCATTCAATCTCACCCGTGGAAAGGTGGAACTTGGGGTGTATGAATTTGAAGCTGCGGGTACCTGGAACCAGGTGTCAGGCTCAGCCATCATGGGCACTGCGGTAGCAGTACTTCACCTCCACATGACTTCAGTATCGGGAGACACCCTGTGGATGGACCCGAACGCCAAGGCAGTATCTGACCTCGTGATTGAAACTCCGGTTGGCGCATCAGTTGTACTCGGGTCGGAGATCAGTATTCACGGACAAGTCAATTTTATCAGCGGAAAATTCGACATCGGGCAAGGCGCATTGTATGTAAGACCAGGTGCTGCGGTAAACGGATCAGACGACACACGTTATTTCATCACCAGTGATACCGGATCAGTTCACCAGTATGTGGTCCTTTCCGCCGCCGCCGTGATTGTACCTATCGGAACAGCGGCTTCGTATTCACCGATTGGACTTCACCTTACTTCGTCAGCAACTCCGGGTTACATCAGCGTTCGCGCAATGGACGGTGTTTACACCAGTGGATTATCCGGATCAAACATGGCTACCTGGGAAACTGTGGTAGACCGCACCTGGGTAGTTTATGGCGAAGCAAACATGACCATGGATATGCATATCAGTTTGCGCTGGGGTGCTGCCAATGAGGCCAACGGTTTCGATCGTAATAATTCATTCATCACGCATTACGACAATGGCATGTGGGATACCGATACCCTCGGTTCAGCCATAGCCGCACCATTCAATACATTCCGCCTCGACCGTGGACCTTTTACAAACGGAGGCGCATTCGCAGTGGCAGACAATAGCACCGCGCTTTCGGTTCCTGAGCAACCGGTGACCGGCTTTTCGCTTTACCCGAATCCAACGCTTGATTTCGTGACCGTTAATACCGGCGACGAACAACCGACCTATTACCTCTATGAATTGTACGATGCATCAGGCAAACTGGTGAACAGTTTCGCAAACAGCAATTCGATTAATTACATCGACCTTGCCAATTACGAAGACGGTTATTACCTGTTGCGTATCACAAACCTGGATAAAGAATTGGTTGAAACGAAACGAATCGTAAAAGCCGGGAAGTAGAGACCGGTCAAACGATTTAAGTCAAGAGGATAATCTTCACGGGTTATCCTCTTTTTTTTGCGGCAATTTCAATGCATAAAAAAAGAGAACCGTTAAGGTTCTCTTCTGTAGGGTGTCGCTGTAAAAAGCCTTAACCCAGATATGTTTTCAGCAATTTGCTTCTTGACGTATGTTTCAACCGGCGGATCGCTTTTTCTTTGATCTGGCGTACGCGTTCGCGTGTAAGATCAAAACGTTCACCGATTTCTTCGAGCGTCAAAGCATGTTCGCCATTCAACCCGAAATACAAACGAACAACATCTGCTTCACGCGCGGTAAGCGTAGACAACGCACGTTCGATTTCGCGACGCAGTGATTCGTTCATTAATGTATTCTCCGGGCTCGGCGTATCATCGCTTTGCATCACGTCGTACATGTTGCTCGTGTTCTCATCGCTGGTAGCGAGAGGGGCATCCATGGATACGTGACGGCCGGTATTGCGCATGGCCTCTTTGATATCTTCCGGAGAAAGTTCGAGCGCCGCACCGATTTCGTCGGCACTAGGTTCGCGTTCGTATTCCTGCTCGAGGCGGGCAAATGTTTTATTGATCTTGTTGATCGAGCCAATTTTATTCAGCGGCAGGCGAACAATACGCGACTGTTCAGCCAAAGCCTGGAGAATGGATTGACGGATCCACCAAACGGCGTAGGAAATGAATTTGAATCCGCGGGTTTCATCAAATCGCTGGGCGGCTTTGATGAGTCCGAGATTTCCTTCGTTGATCAGATCGGGAAGACTGAGTCCCTGGTTCTGGTATTGTTTAGATACCGACACCACGAAACGGAGGTTGGCGTTTACCAGTTTGGCTAACGCAAGCTGGTCTCCTTTACGGATACGACCGGCTAAATCAACTTCTTCTTCTGCTGTAATGAGGTCAACCCTTCCAATCTCCTGGAGATATTTATCGAGAGAGGCTGTCTCGCGATTGGTGACTTGTTTTGAAATTTTTAACTGACGCATAGGGGGTTACTAGTAGTTATATTTTCATTCAGTACGTTTGGGTGATGTGCGGGGTATCAGGAATGGTAAACGAAAGATAAATAAAAAGGTTACACCTGATTCCGGGAACTGTTGATAAGTCAGGTGCCCTGAAAGCGCCCAATAGCCTGCCTTTGCGGGAAACACGAGGGAGCGGGACTTGTATGTTGAAACACGGAACCTGTTGAAAAGTTGATGGCTGTGAATGGAAATTTGGGGGCCGCAAGTTTGGTTTCAAAGCGATTGTGGAAACCGCTTAAGCGGTTGAACCTCCAGTTGTATTCATTGCCGGGGGCTTAAGCCCCCGGCAATGAATACAACTGATTTTCAGAACGGTTTCAACCGTTTCCCTTGTGGAGAAAAAAACACCCGCCGCTGTTTGTACAGGGCGGGTGTTTTGGAAAGCCCGGATAAGTTCTATTTGACGCGAACCAGTTTCAGCGTGTCTATAATTTTGCCGTCAACGACCAAGCTGTAAGAATAAACGCCGGCGTCGAGATCTTGCGTGTTTACCACAAGCGAAGCATTTCCCTGATTCACCAAAGCAACGCGTTTGATTTCCTTACCATAAGCATCGTAGAAAACCATTTCAGCATTTGCTGCGCCTTCAGAAATGTAATAATTGATGGTGGTTTCGTCTCCCGCGGGATTTGGAGTGTTCTGATAAAGGATTGCTCTTTGGCTGCTTAACGTCACCTGTTGAACCGGCAGATTATTTTGAGCGCTGTCGGGCCCGATTACACGCTGGTTCGCTTCATCCACCTGGTTCTGCAATGCGGTTACTGTTGAATCCAGTTCCTTGATGGAATTCATCATTACATAAAGCAACCCGGTCATGTCGTAATTCATTACGTTCACTACGTATTCGGAAGACGAGTCATCGATCGTTGTAACAATATCTGAGACGAACTCGGCACCGTCTTCCTGTTTGATCGCCAGTTGTGTGGTGCCTACGCAATAGGGCGCAACTTCCTGCACATCCTGAGCAATCACCCCGATAAACGTAGTTGAATCGTCCAGCCCACCAATTCCATTAAACTTATACGTTACAGGATCAATTTGGCGCAACACGTCCAGGCCATCCGTAAATGGCTCGATATCCGTTTTTAAACGTTCGTCCGAATAGCCAGCCCATGTTCCTGAAGTGAGCTTCTCGGGGCCATCGTTTGTTGTGCGTAACAATCCATCTGCATAAACAGCAAAACCAGTATTTGATCCTACAACCGTGCCGTACACGCCATAATTATGCAGGTTGGTGCAATTACCGGCAATTCCATAAACACCATATGCACGGCCGGCCTGGTGGGCTGTGGTCTTGTACGCTGACCCATACGTACCATATGAAAATCCGTAGTAGGCATTCACTACTCCGACGTTAGCGTAAACTTTATTGACGCTGTTTATGGTTAGGGAAGCGTCAATCTCACCTTTTATTGCAACGCATCCATCACCGCTGCTGGGATTGAAACTGTATACTTCATACAACGCGTTACCATTATCACCAATGCTTAATGTGGAAAGTGGACCAGTGGCATCGTTCGATAAATTAATACCTACGTGAACGCTGTTGTCGCCGAGAATCATGTGGTTGCTGTTTTTGACGATGGCGTTTGCACCGATAGCTGAAGCGTTAGTCAAAGCACTTGAACCCAGATCAGTGTTGTAACCCAGAACGGTGTTGCTGCTTCCGGTTGTGTTAGTGGAACCTGCATCATATCCAAGGAAAACATTATTAGCACCAGTAGTGTTACCAAGACCTGAGGTGTACCCTAGAAACACGTTATTCCCACCTGATGTAATTGCGTAACCGGCCTGAAATCCAAAAAATGAATTGTTGCTATGATTTCCACTGCCTCCATATCCGGCCTGGAACCCCATGATGGTATTATAAGCTCCGGTTGCATTGTTATAACCAGACTGAGTTCCTAAAACGCAATTGTAGCTTCCCGCAGTGTTATTGAATCCTGCTTGGGTACCGAAAAATGCATTATAATCAGCAGTATTACTAAAACCCGACTGCCATCCTACGCAAACATTGGAATATCCCGTTCCTGCAAAACCGGCATTTGTTCCAAGGTATGTGTTGGCATCGCCCAGCGTATTGGTATAACCAGCTTTAAAGCCCAGAAATGTATTGTTTCCTCCAAGTGTATTAGAGAAACCACATTGACTTCCTACGAATGTATTAAGCATGGCCTTTGGTTCTGTGTCACCATTTCCGTTGTTAAAACCGGCATTGAATCCAATGAAAACATTGTCATACTGGTCGTAATTGAACCGGCCGGCTCCTGTTCCCATAAACGTATTTCTGTCGCCAATATTAACTTTGCCGGCGTTACTTCCAATAAACACATGATCTGCTCCTCCGGTTCCAGCTGCTGGAATCGCAATGTTTGGCATAGCACCGCTACCCTGAGTAGATTGGGCCTTAGACAAGAGCGGCATGATTGCAAAGAGAATCAGGCTTATTCTCAACAGAGAATTCTTTTCGATTTTTTTCATGGGTTTGGGATTATTAAAATTGAAATGAAATATTAATTGAAGGCATAATTTTGGAAAATTGAAAACCAGAAGCAATGTTATTTGCGATGGACCAGTTTCTTGTTGTGATTGGACCTGAGGTCGTACCAAACTCCCTGGTGCCGGTTTGTACACCACCCAATCGGTAATACTGAAGTCCATAAAAAATTTCCGATCCTATCGCAAAACGTTTGCACAGCCGGAATTTAAATCCGGTAAACGTATTGAGACCAACAATATAACCTCCAGGTGTTGTTCCTGACCAACGATCTATATCGTCTGAATTGTTGCTTTTGAGATTGTCCTTCCAATACATTTTGCCAAGAAACGAAGAGGTTAATGCCATTCCACAATACATTTCTATTCTCGACTTTTTGAGAAAACTGTATTGTAATCCAATTGCGAGGCGAATGATTTTTTGCTGTAACGTATCATCTTTTATAAGATTCGTAGGATATGTTGTGTTGGAATCGCCAATCCCATTGAAATGACTTATCAGATAAATATTTGTTAAACCAAATTCGCTTCGCAACACAATTGAATTTTTTATAGAAAATTTTGGACTTATGCTTACCGAGAATGACTTATCCGTCTGGTCTCCCAGGATAGTTAAATTTGTATAAGCCCATCCCCAACTGGCTATTAGTGGCTGATTAACTTGAGCACCTACGCTATTTACAGCTAAACTTATTTCCCATTTGTAGTTTGTTGAATCGGAGGTTGTATGTATTTGCGAATAACAAATGGTTGAAATTCCAACGGCGGCGATTAAAAAAAAGATTTTCATTTTCTGTTGAGTTTATTATGCAATGTAACTTATCCGAAAGTCAAAGTCAACCGTAAAAACACCTGTTACATCCGGATAACCTGAAAACAAAAAACATGTGTTGTTGTTTATAGGTCGGATGTTCTGCATTGGTTTGCCTCCTTTTTTGAAATACATTAGCAATTGGCAACAGTTCGTTTTATCAAAACGCGGGAATGAATCCTGCTCAACCGATTCACATGAAAACATTTTTACTCTGCCTCTCGCTGATTGCATACACCGGTATAAAGGGGAGCATCGTGTCGCTCACCATCACCAATCTCAATCAACCGTCGCAATCACTGGTTCTCTCTGGCTGCGACACATTGGAGATCATCAACACCTCCGGGTTCACGGATTATTTCGCCACCGACACACTTTATTGCTAGTCAATTACTCCCTGTGCAACTGCAATTCACGAAGCAAATGCAACCACGATCTCCTGGAACATTTTTCCAAATCCTGCTACTGAAACGGTCTCTATCGAAATGTCGGAGGAAATCAGTTCCGTTGAGCCTCTTTCGTTTACCGGTGTGCTGATCCAAACAATTCCAGGCCAGGCCGCATACACAATCAGCCTTGCTGAATTGCCTGCCGGTGTGTACTTCGTCAGGGTCACTGACAGGCTGGGACGACAATCTATCCGGAAGCTGATTAAAGACTAACGCACGTTTGCTGTATGATCGCGCCGACCATAGGCGATCGTGTGCGATGACAGCACAAAAAAACTCCCAACCGTTGCCGGATGGGAGTTTCGATTGTTACTCTTTACAATTTATTTCTGTTCAGAGGCCGTTTCTGTTTTCGGCGGACGTGGTCCACGTGGCGGGCGCTCTGTATGGCCTTCCGGTTTGTCAAGAAGCACTTTGCGTGAGAGGCGGAACTTACCGGTCTTTTCATCGACCTCGATCAGTTTCACTTTCACCATATCGCCTTGCTTGAGGATTCCCTCGAGGCTGTCGAGGCGTTTCCAGTCTACTTCTGAAATGTGAAGCAGTCCGTCTTTGCCAGGCAGGAATTCCACGAATGCACCGAAGGCCATAATGCTCTTCACTTTGCCTTCGTAAATTTCTCCGACTTCCGGCATCGTAACGATTCCTTTGATGCGCGCAACTGCTTTGTCGATATCTGTTTTGTTTGCAGAAACGATGTCCACAATTCCGAACTCACCTTTTTCTTCGATAACGATGATGGTGTTCGTTTCACGCTGCATCTCCTGGATAATTTTTCCACCAGGCCCGATAACCGCACCGATAAACTCGCGCGGGATCGTGAGTGTAACCACGCGTGGTGCGTGATCTTTCAGTTCTTCACGCGGCTCGCTGATGGTCTTATTCATTTCGCCGAGGATATGCGCACGACCTTGTTTAGCCTGCTCAAGCGCCTGCTGCATCACTTCGTAAGGAAGACCGTCTACTTTCAAATCCATCTGCACTGCAGTGATTCCGTCGCGTGTTCCGCATACTTTGAAATCCATATCACCCAGGTGATCTTCGTCTCCGAGAATGTCAGACAACACGGCAAATTTTCCGGCTTTGGTGATGAGTCCCATCGCAATTCCGGAAACCGGTTTCTTCACTTTGATACCGCAATCGAGCAACGCCAGTGTACCTGCGCACACTGTTGCCATCGACGACGAACCGTTTGATTCAAGAATATCGGAAACGATACGGATCGTGTAGCTGTTATCATCAGGCAGCTGATTTTTCAGCGCGCGCAATGCGAGGTTTCCGTGGCCGACTTCGCGACGACCAGTTCCGCGCATTGGTTTTGCTTCGCCTGTTGAGAATGGCGGGAAGTTGTAATGAAGCAGGAAATGTGCGTCACCCTGCACAAGCGGAGTGTCGATCATTTGTGCATCACGCTTGGTTCCCAATGTTACCGTGGTCAACGATTGTGTTTCTCCACGTGTGAAGATTGCAGAACCGTGCGCCATTGGCAGGTAATCTACTTCTGACCAGATCGGGCGGATGTCGCTCAGGCCGCGTCCGTCGAGACGGATACGCTCATCGAGGATCATGTTGCGGATCGCATCTTTCTCAACGTCGTGGTAGTATTTTTTCGCAAGGCCTTTGTTCTCGTCGGTCTGTTCTTCCGGTGTTAAAGAAGTCCAGAACTCTTCAAACACGGCTTTGAAACCGGCTTTGCGTTCGTGCTTGTTCGGGTTTGCTTTGCGTGCAACAGCGTATACTTTGTCGTAGCACGACTTCTGGATTTTTTCGCGAAGCTCTTCGTTGTTTGATTCGTGCGAGTACGTGCGCTTCACTTTTGATTTCTCAACCAGTGAGGCGAGGTCGTTGATCACATTGATCATGATCTTGATTCCTTCGTGTGCGAATTTGATCGCAGTGATCATGTCGGCTTCAGATACTTCTTTGAATTCGCCTTCCACCATCATGATGTCTTTCGCATTCGCAGCAACCATCATGTCTACGTCTGAAGTAGTCATCTGCTCGATGGTTGGGTTGAGGATGAATTTTCCATCAACACGTCCAACGCGTACTTCTGAAACCGGTCCGTTGAACGGAATGTCAGACATTGCGATTGCAGCCGATGCAGCAAAACCTGCAAGGCAGTCGGGCATGATTGTTTTATCGGAAGAGATGAGGTAAATCAATACCTGCGTGTCTGCGTGATAATCATCCGGGAAAAGCGGGCGAAGTGCACGGTCAACCAAGCGGCTGCTGAGTACTTCGAGGTCAGAAAGTTTTGCTTCACGGCGGAAGAAGCTTCCTGGTATGCGTCCTGTTGATGCGAACATCTCGCGGTAATCAACAGTGAGTGGCATGAAGTCTACACCGGGTTTAGCGTCTGGTGCTGATACGGCAGTTGCGAGAAGCATGGTGTTACCCATCTTCACCACTACGGATCCATCAGCTTGTTTCGCCAATTTTCCGGTTTCTACAGTGATGGTTCTTCCGTCACCGAGATCAAATGATTTTGAAATTCCTAATTGCATAATTGTCTTTTTTCTTCTTGTTTGCAGCTTGTTGGCAGGTTGCTATTTCTTTTTTGTGTATTTGCCACGAAGGCGCTAAGTCCCTAAGTATCACAAAGGTTTTGCTTTGTGCCGCTTTGTGTCTTTGCGACTTTGTGGCTATACCAAAAAAACGAAAAGCATCCCCGCCAACTGAAAGGGATGCTCTCCGGTATTAGTATTTGCAATGCATTATTTACGGATATCAAGCTTTTTCAGGATCGCCCGGTAACGCTCGATGTCATTCTTTCTGAGATAATCGAGTAACGCCTTACGCTTTCCAACCAGCAACACGAGTGAACGCTCAGTGCTTTTGTCTTTTGGCTTGGTTTTCAAATGCCCGGTAAGGTGAGAAATGCGGTGTGTGAAAAGAGCGATTTGTCCTTCAGAAGAACCGGTATCTTTTTCTGATTTACCGTGGTTCTTGAAGATCTCTTTCTTAATGTCCGACGTCAGGTATGACATGCTGTTTGTGGATTAAGAGTTAATACTTAGTGAATTACTTGTTTTATAGGACGGCAAAGGTACGTATTTCCCTGAGACAATCGGTTGATTTAGATTGAAATCTCGACTTTTCCGGATGTAAACAATCTGAAAATGGTGGAAATCGGAGGGTTTGATTCATTACGGATTTCAAAGGGCGTGTTTTTTCGCCACAGATTCGCAGATTTAATGATTGTGCTGCATAAGCTAAGGATGAAATTTTAAGCCGCGAATTACACGAATTACACGAATTACACGAATTACGCTAATGCACGATTAGCGCAATTCGTGTAATTCGCGGCTTGAATGAAATGAGACCCCATCAATTTTTTTAATCTGCGAAATCTGCGCATCTGTGGCAGGACGCCGAAGGCGTAAAAACCTACGATTTGAACATCGTCAGCAAACGGCTGATCGTTGGCTTCAGTTCTTTACGGTTCACGATGGCATCGAGGAAGCCGTGTTCAAGTACGAATTCAGAAGTCTGGAAGCCTTTCGGAAGATCTTTCCCGATGGTTTCTTTCACCACGCGCGGACCGGCAAAGCCAATCAGTGAGCCCGGCTCCGCAATGTTCAGATCGCCAAGCATGGCATACGATGCTGTAACACCGCCCGTGGTTGGATCGGTGAGTAAAGAGATGTACGGAATTCCGGCTTCATCGAGCTGGGCGAGACGAGCAGATGTTTTCGCCATTTGCATGAGCGAGTGCGCTGCTTCCATCATACGCGCACCGCCCGATTTTGAAATGATCATCAGCGGAATTTTGTGCTTGAGGCAATACAACGCTGCGCGCGAAATTTTTTCTCCAACCACTGAGCCCATCGATCCGCCGATGAACGTAAAGTCCATGCAGGAAATCACGAGATCGTTTCCGTCCACTTTTCCGTGCGCATTGCGGATAGCATCTTTCAAACCGGTTTTCTTCTGAGAATCGGCCAGACGCGCAGGATATTTTTTCGTGTCTTCGAATTTCAACGGATCACCGGAAGTCAGGTTTCCATCGAGTTCCGTATACACGTGCTCGTCAAATAAAATGGCGAAGTATTGTTCCGAACTGATGCGGTCGTGGTAATCGCAATTGGAGCATACCCAGTAATTTTCCATCCGTTCGTTGGTTGGAAATACTTTCTTGCACGAATCGCATTTATGCCAAAGTCCTTCGGGAGTTTCTTTCTTCTCCTTTGTTGACGTTGTAATACCTTCTTTAATTCGCTTGAACCAGCTCATGTCTTTATAGTAGGCAAGTCAGTAAGTAGGCAGTAGGCTAGTCGCCACGGCTTCGTTACGAATTGCGTTAAGCAATCGTTACATCCTTGTCCAGGTACACATCCTGGATCGCATTCAATAAAGCAACACCATCACTCATCTTTTTCTGGAATGCTTTTCTTCCGGAGATCAAACCTTGTCCGCCACCACGTTTATTGATAACTGCAGTTGTTACTGCTTCTGCCAGGTCCGTTGCGCCTTTTGATTCGCCACCGGAATTGATCAGGCCATTGCGGCCCATGTAGCACGTACCTACCTGGTAACGGCAAAGATCAACCGGGTGATCAGAACTTAATTCTGAATACACTTTCGGGTGTGTTTTTCCGTGACCGGTTGCATTGTAACCGCCGTTATTGGTTGGCAATTTTTGTTTGATGATATCCGCCTGGATCGTTACTCCAAGGTGATTCGCCTGGCCAGTTAAATCGGCTGCCGCGTGATAATCTGTTCCGTTTACTTTGAAGCCCGGGTTGCGCAGGTAGCACCAGAGTACGGTTGCCATACCCAATTCGTGCGCGCGCTCAAACGCCTGTGCTACTTCAATGATCTGGCGCGATGATTCTGCGGAACCAAAATAAATGGTGGCTCCAACAGCAACAGCACCGAGGTTCCAGGCCTCATCAACCGAACCAAACATGCTTTGGTCGTAGCGGTTAGGCATCGACAGAAATTCGTTGTGGTTGATCTTTACAATGAATGGAATTTTATGCGCGTATTTTCTTGAAACCGAACCAAGCACACCGAAAGTTGTAGCAACCGCATTGCATCCGCCTTCAACCGCAAGTTTCACGATGTTTTCTCCATCGAAATACATAGGATTTGGGGCAAAAGATGCGCCGGCAGAATGCTCAATTCCCTGGTCAACCGGAAGAATAGAAACATATCCCGTATTGGCCAGTCGTCCGTTTCCGTACAGTGCCTGTAAACTGCGGAGTACCTGTGGGTTACGGTTACTGTTACCAAAACAGCGTTCCACGAAATCAGCACCGGGCAGGTGAATCTGATCTTTAGTGATCGTTTTACACGTGTGATTTAGTAGTGAATCGGCTTGATTTCCAAGTAGTTCCCGAATTTTATCGATGGCCATATCGAAGTCAGAATTTTAGTAATGGACGGCAAAGCTAGTAATTAGTTTGGAGAGTGGATAGACGCAAAGGCGCAAAGCACGCAAAGGCTAGCGCAAAGGTTTTGAGGGAGCGGAGGTCGCAAAGGAATCGCTTCGCGATTGAGCTGCTCTTTTTCACCGCGGAGGCGCCGAGGCGCAGAGCAAAACGTAAAGTTTTTGGGTCAGCAGGCAAAGGCCAGGGAGAATCGCTACGCGATTGTATTACTCAAGCGTAACCCGATCGCGCAGCGATCAAATCCGTGTGATTCCGTTTTTTCTGTGTTTTCCGTGTACCATTCAGCAACACCAGATCGCACAGCGATCAAATCCGAGGTGATCCGCTGAATCCGTTTAATCCGCGTTCTATTTAAAACGGATACCCGATCCCGAAATTGAGGTTGCTCGGCACAGGCCCTGAACCGGGCTGCCACCAACGCTCGCCGTATGGTTTTGCAGGATCGCGGACTTTGAAGCCCCAGTCGAGACGGACAATGAAGAAACTCAGGTCGTACCGGATACCGAATCCCGGACCGAAAGCCAGGTCGTTGATGAATCTTCCGAAATTGAATTTAGCTTCTTCAGGAGCATCTGCACTTGGGAGGAGCCAGATGTTTCCTCCATCGGCAAACAGTGCGCCTGAAAGTGTTTTGGAAATTTTGAAACGCAATTCAATGTTGTACTCGGCCTGGACTTCACCGAACTGCGCGAACTGCTGATCGGCAGGAACGTTGTACGAGCCCGGCCCAAGACTGCGCGCTTCCCAGGCACGTATTCCGTTGGCACCACCACCGTAAAACGATTTCTCCAGCGGAAGCGTGCGGAAATTCTTTTGCGGGAAACCTACACCATACGCCATGCGGATAACCAGCTGCTGGTGATCGCCGAGATCACGGTAGATGCGTCCATCGGCATAGAAGCGCACGTAATGTGAAAACGGAATTCCTGCAATCCGGTAAGAACCGAATGTATCGGGTGTTGCGCCGATCGCTTTCATGAACGGATAAACAGCGAGCCCGGAAATTTCTGCATCGCATTTTAGATACGGCCGCCACTTGTTTTTCTTGTTGCCCGTTTCATTGTGCAGGAAAGTCAAACGCAGATCATTGATCAGGTGATCGGTGAAACGGTATTGCAGAAGCGGATCACCGTTGGCCAGGAGATCAATGAGTCCCTGCCGTGGATTTACTTTCACCACGTTCAATTCCAACGGATAAATTCCGATGCGCTGCCAGCGGCCGAATTTGTAGGTGTAACCCACAGAGAAGTTCAGCAGGATGCGGTCGTAATCCACCCTTCGCTGGTAATTATACCCGGCCAGTAAAGTGGTCCTTCTTCCTTCGGCTTTCTTGATTGGCAATTTATTGAACGGGAAGAATGCACGGGGAATATTCAGCGAGACTTCTGCGCCGGCCTCAATGGTGTTGAATGTGATCTGATCTGTTGCATCCACCTGTTCCGTTTGTGCAAGTGGCTGCTGCGCCTCCGTTCCGCCTTTGACACGGAATTCGAAAAGTTCTGCACCTCGGAACAGGTTGTTGTTCTGGTACGCGAAACTTCCGCCGATACCGAGATAGCCACCCGTGTTTGTTCCTTCAACCTGCGCAGTGAAATTCTGTTTCGGAATTGCGAACAGCAATATTTCCACGTCGAGCTGGTCTGTTCCTCCGGCAACCGAAGGTTCAACAATGACCTGGCGGAAAATGCGCAATGCCGTAAGCTGGTTATACGTGTCTTCAAATTGCGATTGCTTATAGAGGTAACCGTTACGAATGAAGATCCGTTCGGTGAGTACATCCGGTTTGTAACGCAACTCCGTTTCGCGCGATGTGTTTCTCAGCATCGCAATACCGTCAACCATCACCGTATCGTAACGCGCCGTATCATTTTTCAGCTGCAGTGTATTGTAAATGGTTTTAACCGTGATGTTACGCACGTAAAACCGCTGGTGACTTGTTTCAACATACCCCGTGTCGGAAACCGGTATACGGCGTTTGTAAATTTTAATTTTCACATCGGCCTGGTGGTTGCCCACTGTTGTGTCGATTGAATAGCGCACGTAATCGCGTGAGAACTGGTAGTACCCGTTGTTGCGCAGCGCTTTCACAATGCGGTCGCGTTCGGCATCGAATACATCTACATCGTAATGCGCACCGGAATCAACGAGACACGCTGCAGTGTCGGCAAATACATCGTATGCAATATTCGGATCCTGTACATCCCAGGAAACCCTGCGTATGGTATATACTTGCGCAGGTTTTACGATGTAATACACGATCACTTTTTTTCGTGCATTACCGAATATGTTCAATGAATCGTGCGACTTCTTCAGGAAATGCCGGCGGAATAAAGTAGGGTAGGCGATACTGTCGGTGACTTCGCTGTGGAAATATCCTTTGTTGTCGAGATACATTTCCAACTGCTGCGCCGAACGGCCGCTTGTCAGTGTATCAAGCAAAACAGGAGGTTCTCCAATGCTGTAGAGGACTTCTCCAACTGTTTTTCTCTTCTTCTTTTTTTCCGGGCGGTTTTTCATCTGGCGCCGTTTGTTCTTGCGCTCAAATTTTTCATCGCGGCGTTTCTGCCTTTTGGCTTCGCGCTCGGGGTTAACCATGTTGTGAATGGCGAGATACAGCGGGTAACCGGCGCCGTTTTTCATCACGCCTCTATCCTTCCGGATGTGAAAAAGATTGGGTCCGTTGTAGCCGAGCAATTTCCGGTTGGGTTTCTGCTTGACGTAACCGTACATGTCGTATTTATCTACATCGCTCACTTTACAAACGATGAAGACTTTTTTGACCATCTTCTGGCCGGCAGGAACCCTTCGTGCGGTACAACCCATCCACGAACCCATCACAACGGCCATCGAAAGAAGCAGAAATAGTATGCGTGCTCTGAATATCACAAGCCGGGTTCCTTTAAGAAGACGTAAGTTTGCAAATATAATGCCCTGAATCGCCATATTATGCTTTCACACAACACGATTTCATTCATTAAGTCACTTCACCAGAAGAAAAAACGCAATGAGCATGGGTTGTTCATCGCGGAAGGTGATAAACTGGTGCGTGAACTTCTGGCTTCGCATTTGGTTGTTCGTGAAGTGTATGCACTGATCGACTGGTTGAGGGAATACGGCAATTTGCTGAACGACGAAATCAAAACAGCCGGAGTTACGCAACCCGAACTGGAACGGATCAGCACATTGGTTACGGCGCCTCCCGTGCTGGCCATCGTTCAGATTCCGGAACAGGAAATCGCGATGGAAGAATTGTTCGGGGGATACACACTTGTACTCGATGCGATCCGCGACCCGGGAAACATGGGTACGATTATCCGCACAGCCGACTGGTTCGGAATCAACCGCATCATTGCTTCTGACGATTGTGCCGAACACTGGAATCCCAAGGTGGTGCAGGCGTCGATGGGTTCGCTCACACGTGTGAAAATCGTGAACAAGGACCTGAACAAATTCTTCACAGAACTCAATGCTGTTTCGCATAGCAAGAACATGGATATGCCCGCGGTGTACGGTACGTATATGGGCGGACAGAGCATCTATAACGAAACATTTGCACCGTCGGGATTGATTGTGATTGGCAATGAATCGAACGGCATCAGAAGCACAACGGAACAATTTATCGATCGCAAAATTGCTGTTCCGTGTTTTGCTGCAGAAGGTGATTCAAAACCTGAATCGTTGAACGCGGCACTCGCAACGGCGCTGGTGTTGAGTGAGGTTCGAAGAACGCGTGGTTAACGTCATTGGAGGGGAGCGAAGCGGAACGAAGCAATCCCTTCTTTCAAAGATGGGATTGCTTCGCTGCGTTCGCAATGACGTAGCACTTCGTCCGCACTGACGCATCATTTTTAATACATGATTTTCAGTAACTTAGGTAAAGTTTACAGACTCCGGTTAAACTACATGGAGTTGGTCAGGTCATAGATGACGAAAACCGGATAAAACGAACTTCCATAAACTCAAGAAAATGAAAACCTCACGAATCCTCCTCACATCTTTCACACTGCTTACCATATCTGCAGTGTTGTTTACAGGATGCCGCAAAGACGATGAAGATACCGACACGAACGCAGCAGCGGATAATGCATTTGCAGAATCATGTTACAGCGATGTAACCAACATTGCAGATGAAGCGGGAATCTCCGGCACTTTATCGAACTACCGCGTTGGCGATAACGAAGGAATACTTTCTGTTTGCGCAACGCTGACTTTCGATACACTGACACCCTCAGACCAGGATACAATCACCATTGATTTCGGTACTGTAAACTGTCCCTGCAACGATGGACGTAACCGCCGCGGAAAAATCATCGTGTATTACACCGGCCAGTACCGCGATTCGGCTTCTGTGCACACCATTGGTTTCGATAATTACTACGTAAACGATAACCAGGTGCTGGGAACAAAAACGGTAACGAACCTTGGTCACAATGCAGCAGGACATCTGGTGTACGACATCAATGTGAATGGCCAGATCAACCTGGCGAATGCAGGCGGTACCATCACATGGACATCACAGCGTCAGCGCGAGTGGACACAAGGTGAAAGCACGATGATCTGGTCTGATGACATGTATTCCATCACTGGTTCTGCCAGCGGAACAAGCGCATCGAACGAAAATTTCTCAGTGACTATCACCAGCCCGCTCATTCGCAACATGGCGCTGGGATGCCGCAGACACTTCACGCAGGGAACAGCCGAAATAACTCCCGGTTCACGCCCCATGCGTACCGTTGATTTCGGAACCGGCGCCTGCGATGATATTGCTACAGTGACTATCGGAACCCGCACATTTACGATTCACCTGCGGTAGAAGAAACATCCTCATAGAAATCCCGTTCTGGCTTTGCCGGGGCGGGATTTTCTTTTGGCTTCCCGCCTGTCACACCTCGGCGAACTTGGTCTGATAAGTTGCTTTGATCATATTTTCGGTTGAGGCGAACTTCGAAGACGAGTTGTCATCCCGATCGGAGCCGAAGGCGGATGGAGTAGTTACTGCGCACTGCGTACTTGCAGCACTGCGCACTACTTCTCCTTCTTCCCTTGCTTCTCCTTCATCAACTGATGAATTTCCTTGAGGTACTGATTTTCGTTCTTGAGGATCTCGAGATCCTGTTTCAGCTTATTGACTTCCCGTTGAAGATCGAGGGCGGTCATGATCTTTCCATAATTTGCTTTGTCTTCGTGGACAAGCAAAGCACCCGTTGAGTAGTACTGGAAGAAATCGTAATTAAGCACTGCTGAAATTTCTTTCAGTAGTTCGGTGTCGATGGATTTGCGCTTAAAGATTCCATAAATGTTCTGAGGCGATGTTTCAAGTCGCCTGGCGAATTCACTTTTTGTCATCCCCGCTTCCTCAAGGTGTTTCCTGACAATTTTACCAATGTGCACGGCCATACATGTTTGATCTTAGATGGTATGTTGGTATCAGGGGGTTAGAGTTGGCTGATAATCATTAACTAATACTATTCTTACGAAGTCGATATACTGTTGCGCGCCTTACATTGGTGGCTGCGGTACCCGCTGTGCTTGCCCGTTTTCTTTTCGTCATCCCAATCAGCGATTTGAGATAACGGTTTTCATTTCTGAGGCGATTTTGTTCCCTCAGCAACTCCTGGTATTCAAGGTAACGATCAGAATCTTCTTCCGACCAGAACCGCACTATTCTTTCTCTACGGGCTTCTTCATAAATGCTGAAGAAGTCAAACGCAAGCGCAACAGAAATCTGTTTCAGCAACCCAACGTCAATGGATTTGCGCTTAAACAGATTATATATGTTCTGTGGCGTCAGGTTTACCCTTCTTGCCAATTCACTTTTGCTGATTCCGCTTTCGTTTACCTTTTGCAGAATCATCTTACCTATATGAACCATAGATGATGATTTTTTCAGGGTCATCGTCTGTGATCGCAGGCCAGGGGGAAGAATACCGTCGAAAAGACTGAGCGAAAGTAGAAAAAAACTTAAACTCGGTTTAAAAAACAATTGATGTTTTTGAAAATTAATATTAAACCAGTTTTTTTCTGCAAAAATCAGGATTTGTCCGTTTTAACAGGAAATCACTCGCTGGCCAGGAATGGGTAGCGGTAATCCTGTGGCGGTACAAATGTTTCCTTGATCGTACGCGGTGAAACCCAGCGGAGCAGGTTGATCATCGCCCCGGCTTTGTCGTTCGTTCCCGATCCGCGGGCGCCGCCAAATGGTTGCTGGCCCACAACGGCTCCGGTTGGTTTATCGTTGATGTAGAAATTACCTGCACTGTGCACCAACGCGCGGGTTGCCGTTTCGATCGAATACCGGTCGTTTGAAATAATGGAACCCGTTAACGCATAGATCGAAGTGGAGTCGACAATCTTCAAAGTTTCTTCAAACTTGTTTTCGTCGTACACGTGAATCGTCAGAACAGGTCCGAACAATTCTTCACACATGGTCACGTATTTCGGATCGTCGGCACGGATAACCGTCGGTTGAATGAAGTAACCGGCGCTCTTGTCGTATGTTCCGCCCGCAACGATTTCTACGTTCTTGTCGTTCTTCGCACCGTCAATGTATTTCGCCAGTTTGTCAAACGATTTTTCATCGATAACGGCATTGACAAAATTTCCGAAATCTTCGGTTGGCCCCACTTTGAACGAAGCAAGATCTTTCTGCAGACCGGCTTTTACATCTTCCCACAAATTGGAAGGAATGTAAGCGCGCGATGCTGCGGAACATTTTTGTCCCTGGTATTCAAATGCTCCGCGCGACAATGCAGTAACTACTGTTTGCGCATCAGCCGATCGGTGCACCATCACAAAATCTTTGCCGCCGGTTTCACCAACAATACGCGGGTACGATTTGTATTTGTGAATGTTGTTGCCAATCGTCTGCCAGATGTTCTGGAACACTTCAGTTGATCCGGTGAAATGGATGCCGGCAAAATCGCGGTGATTGAAAACGACTTCAGCCGCATCAGGACCGGAAGGATAAATGAGATTGATCACTCCATTGGGAACTCCGGCTTTCATGAAAATTTCCATGAGTACATTGGCCGAATACACCTGCGTGTTGCTTGGCTTCCAAACCACTACGTTGCCCATCATGGCGCACGATGTAGGAAGGTTTCCGGCGATGGCCGTGAAGTTGAACGGCGTTAATGCGTAAATAAACCCTTCGAGCGGACGCCATTCGAGGCGGTTCCACATTCCCGGTGCCGATGCAGGTTGTTGTTTGTAAATGTCCTGCATGAAGTGCACGTTGAACCGGAGGAAGTCGATGATTTCGCACGCCGAATCAATTTCGGCCTGGAAAGCATTTTTACTTTGGCCGAGCATGGTTGCTGCGTTCAGTTTCGCGCGGTAAGGACCGGCAATGAGTTCTGCCGCTTTCAGGAAAATACTTGCGCGGTGTTCCCACGAGAGGTTCACCCATTGCTCACGGGCAGCCAGTGCAGCATCAATCGCCTGCTGGACGTGTTCTTTCCCGCTCTTGTGAAAATGCCCGAGCGTATGTTTGTGATCGTGTGGCGGGGCAAGACGTGTTTTGTTGTTGCTGCGAACTTCTTTTCCTCCGATGTACATCGGAATGTCAAGTTCCTGTGAGCGCAAGTGCTCCAGCATTTTTTTCAGTTCGGCGCGTTCCGGCGTACCCGGTGCGTATGATTTTATGGGCTCGTTGATTGGCGTTGGGACGTTGTAGATTCCTTTGGGCATAGCGGTGAAATTTGGAGCACAAAGATACTTATTTCGCGCGGAGGTACAGAGGCGGGAAATCACCTTGTAGTGTCTCAGTTGTGTGATGCTATTTGCAGGGTTGCTGGGTGGAAACGGTTGAAACCGTTTAGCAAACAGTGCTAAATTCATTGCCGGGAGCTTAAGCCCCCGGCAATGAGCAGCTCATAGTTACTCAACCGCTTCAGCGGTTTTCTATAATCCCTGACACCAAACTGAGATGGGAACGGAAAATCAGTGCCCGACAACAAATTTGCCCAAAAACTGATCCTCCGTCTGTACGAAATAAATACCGCAAGCCAGGTCAAAGGTCGGAATCACGACAATGGTGTACGGATCCGCCAAAGTCACGGAGCGGACAATTTTTCCTTCCGCGTCTGTGATGGTGATTGTTTTGCTTTTTTTCGAAACCGTTTCGAATTCAATCTGCAGGTATTCATCGGCGGGGTTTGGGAAAACCCTGAATACATTTTCTTCACTGGTTTCAGGAGTCGACACACCATTGACGCAAAGCGTTTGATTAACCTGGGTGGGAGTAACCGAACAGGAAGTAAAGTTCACGGTTATGGTATGCAGAATGCTCGTCTTGTTGGTGAATTGAAGCGCGATTGTCTCTGTTGAAGTTGTGTATGGAGTATACCCGCAGCCTGGGTACCAGCCATAGTTCATCGCACCATACGAGTATTCAATATCATAACCGTTACTACCACAGAAATACATGTTGCTTGCAGAGTCGATAGTAATATCACTGAGATAATGCTCCTGCATGGCACGGGTACCACGTATGAATTCCAGAGATGAGGCATCATACTCACCAATATATCCATGCTGATCATATTGCTGGGCAATCGTTACGCTTCGTGTACCCGAAATTGCCAGTGTGTTATAGGGTGTGATACAAAACTCGCCGAAGTTGGTAGACGAATTTAGGAGAGGTGAATGTACGACTGCCGTAATTAGACCTCCTGTAGTATCTGCTTTGAGAATTAATGCATGAGGATTTGATTGTAATGCAGAATCAAGCAGGTTAACAGTACCCCCCATAAAAAGACAATCGTCCGAAATCATTAAAATATTGAATCCCGCATTTTGTCCGGCAGCCGATTGATATTCTTTACTCCATAATAATTGACCTGTAGGACTATACTTAACCAGAAGTCCAAAACTTTCAAAATTGTACCCAACACTACTTCCAACACAGTAAACACTTCCATCCGAACCAACAGCGAGATCACGATAGGTGCAGTTCCGGCGTCCGGTTATATTATGTCCATTGCTCCACAGAACATTACCCATGCTGTCAAGTCGCACAATAATCCCCTTATCATTCTGAAAAGAATTGTGCGAGGCTCCAACACCTATACATCCACCGTCAGGCAGGCAGATTACTGACCATATAATGGCGCTGTTAGCCGAATCAACAGCCACCTTCCAACGAATTTCCCCACTCGAATTGAGACGCATTATAAAACCATAGTTGAACCATGCCGCAAACTGTGATGCAACACCCGCAACGTAAATGCTCTTCGGGTCAGCATCCATGGTATTAACAGTTTCAACGTAAGTTGGCCTTGGATATCTTTTCTCCCAGATGATCTGACCGGAACTTCCGGTTTGACATACATAAGCCTGGCCGGCCCCAAGATAATACGTGCCTGTAATGTAGTGTCCGTTATTGGGTCCTGGAGCAATATTGCTTAATTGAATATCATTCAGGTTGCTCGACTCTACTATATAAGATGTTACCTGGGCGCTTGCATTTGCCGCAACGAAGAGTAGCGACACGCAGAATATCAATGTTTTCATTGCGTGAAAATTACGAACATGCGGGATGCAAGCAGGTTTACGAAATTTCTTTGGAACTGGTTACGCAACTAACAGCAGACTACCAGGCCATCTTACTTAATCTCCGCCATCTTCTTTGCGAGGAGATTGAAGAAATTCCCCAGCGGGCCTTCTACCATCGGGCGAAGGAAAATCGGAATGTCTGCATCAAACACAAGCTGGCCAATGCTTGCCGCATCGCCATCGGGTGTAATGAGCACGTCGAGTGTAAATTCAAAAGGGACTTTTCCTCCGTCGGACTTGATGTGAATTTTCGAAAACGGTTCTTTCGAAACAATTTTCATTCCCACCGTTGCCATGTTGTTGATGGTAAAACTGCACGTGTCTTCTGTAGACTGCCAGTTGGTTACCTGCGGAGGCATCAGCGATTTGAAGTTGTTGAAATCAGAAAGAAATGTAAACGCCTTCTCAGCTGTTTGCGGAATATTTACTTTGTCTGTGGCAATATGTGTCATATTCAAAAAGTATTTTCAATTCTCAATTTTCGATTTTCAATGGGTTAAATTGAAAATTGAGAATTGAAAACCGGAATTCATTTCCCCCACGCGGCAGGATTTTTCCGCCACGCTTCGAGTTGTTCGAGTTCACTTTCTGCAACAAGGTTATCTTTCAGTGCCTGGCGGATAAGCGAACTGTAATCGCACAACGTAGCGAGCTGAACATTTGCTTTGCGGAAATTTTCTTCTGCATCCGGGAAGCCGTAAGTAAAGATTGCGGCCATTCCTTTCACTTCGCAACCGGCTTCACGCAAAGCTTCAACCGCTTTGAGACTGCTGCCACCGGTGGAGATCAGATCTTCAACAACCACAACCGACTGGCCTTTGGTAATTTCTCCTTCGATCAGGTTGCCGAGTCCGTGTTTTTTAGGTTCCGGCCGTACGTACACAAAAGGCAATCCCATTTCTTCAGCAACCAAAACGCCCTGTGCAATAGCGCCCGTAGCTACACCGGCAATGACATCAGGTTTTGGAAATGAATTGTTGATGGCCTCCACAAATTTCTGGCGGATGAATGTGCGGATGCGCGGATGCGAAAGCGTTTTCCGGTTGTCGCAATAAATCGGAGACTTCCATCCCGATGCCCATGTAAAAGGTTCTGTAGGCTGCAATCTGACCGCTTTGATCTGAAGAAGAAATTCTGCAACTTTCGCAGCCGTCCCGGCGTTCGTAAGCATATGCAGCAAATGTATAAAGTTTTCATCAACAACAGGCGTTTCGAGCTCATGCCGGACGCAGGTGATGCGGCGAATACACCGGGAACGTTAGTAGTTAATTACGATTCAGTCGATACATTGTCCGTATTGGTCGACCTCGCCCACTCGGAAGCGGTGTTTTTCAGGAAAGTAATTGTACTTCACGCCGACCCTTCACGCCTGCTGTTAAAAATTGAGAAACTTGGTAAACTGATCGAAGCGGCAGGCGGCGCTGTGCGGAATAAAGATGGAAAACTGCTCCTGATTTTCCGCGACGGGAAATGGGACCTGCCCAAAGGAAAAATCGAAAAGAAAGAAACACCGGAAGTTGCGGCGGTTCGCGAAGTGGAAGAGGAGTGTGGGATTTCCGGTTTGAGTATCGTGCGGGAATTAACGCCAACGTATCACACCTACAAGAAGGACGACAAACTCATCCTGAAAAAAACGTGGTGGTACGAAATGAGATCGGACGATACGAAAAAACTGACCCCGCAGGTTGAAGAAGGTATTACTCGGGTGGAGTGGATGGATGAGAAGCAGGTGGCAGAGGCTATGGAAAATACCTATCTGTCGGTGGAGGAAGTGGTGGCTGAGCTCGGGTTATGCTTTTAAGGAATTTTTGCCACTAAGGCACTAAGACTCTAAGCTGCTCAAAGAATTTCTGGTGTCACCTTGATGCTAACTGCTGAATCTGCGGTAAAAAATAACCACGGCGACGCGGCGTCACGGCGTGTTGCTTAACCGTTTTCCGCGCGACACGGCGCGGTGCAAATTGCTACGCAATTTGACGCCCAATAGAAAAACTGTTTATGAAATGATATCACGTAGTGATATTTTCCAACGCCGTGTCGCGCGGGAAGCCCATAAGTCATGCGCCGTGACGCCGCGTCGCCGTGGTTAATTCTCATACGCCATGGTTATTATGCCTGAACTTACTTATCCTGTGGTTTGATCAGCGGCGCTTTCGTGGGAAAAGCGACACGGTGGAGCAAGTACTCCAGGTCGCCGGAAGGGTTGTCTGCAGGTGAAGCATAAAATTTGCCTTCCGGGTCAATTAAAAATCCAACCGGGACACCGAACAAACTGTAATCCTCTTTTATTTTCGAATTGAAATCGTAATGAAGGTTCATCCAGTTGTACTTCGGATTGGCCTTCATGAATTTTTTCCACGCTGTGGTGTCTTCATCCACAGAGATACTCACAAACGCAATTTGCTTACCGTATTTTTTCTGAAGTTCGGCCATGTAGCGAAGTTCATTGACCGAATTAACATTCCAGCTCGCGTAAAAAAACAGGTAGATAAATTTGCCTTTGTATTGCGTAAGCGGCTCAAAAGATTCTCCCTTCGTATTTACCGCATTGAACAGCGGTGCAGGTGAACCGATTTTCAGTTTGGTAAACATGGCCACGATGTTGCGCGCAATCTGCCGGTGTTCGCTGATCTTGCTCACGATACTCACCTGTTGTGCCACCGCAATTACGTTACGCGGATCGTAGGACATCACGTAATACAATTCGGTCAGTCCTTTGAGCAAGACGAGTTCACGGAGCGTATCATTTTTCAGCCAGGGAAGATTCCGCATCGCGTACATGGCGCTGTCGTAACTCACCTTGATGTTGATGGCCGAATAAATCCGCTCGCCTTGTTTTTTCATGGACCAGCGGTACACGTAATCTTTGAAAAAGGTATTGAAGAAACCCATGTACTCGTGGTTGTGGTACTGGATGGGTTTGTTCACAAGATAGCGATCGCCGGTCCGGTTTTCACTTTGGAAAGTCGCATTTTCCATAGATGCAAAACCGTATTCAAGCCATGTATGGAAATACGGATTTTTCACCCAACGGTAGTGCCGGGTCATTTGATTGTGAAAGGTATCCAGCACTTCCGCCGACTGACCCGACACAAATTCAAGATACCGGTTGCTGGTAGAATCGCCCCAGAAAAAATTGAATTTGTCGTTGTAATCCGATGCCAGGAAATTCATGTCCGTGGAATCGGTCGTCCAGATGATGATCGGAACTTCATATTGCGTTTCTGCGCTTACATGATAATCGGGGTCGCGGTCAGGAAAAAACACTTCGGTCTTTTTTCCGGGCGTAGCGAAAACAAATCCATAGAGGTTTTCACACTTGAGGAATACCCAGGTAATTTCGTTCACATCAATAGCGATGGAAAATTTTCCGCTGTCGCCGGCAATGACCCCGCCGAGCCGCGTTTCTGTGTTTGTGATGTAATCATCAATCATGTACACATCCACTGCGGCACCCGAACCCTGTGCGGCGCGTCCGTAAATAATGCAGTTTTCCGCGCGGAGACCGGGCAATGAAAACAGCAAAACGAAAACAAAAATGATTCTTTTCATAAGTGTACAATCCCAATTCAGATGGTATAACCCAAAATGTATGCCGGGTTACAGCTTCAGATCAATTCCCTCCGGAACAAACGGCGATGCATCTCCGCCATTCCGTACTATATCACGGATAATTGTCGAATTTATTGCGGAAAGTTCGGGCGTAGGCAAAATAAACAGGGTTTCAATGTCGTCGGCCATCGATTTATTCATCTGGGCAATGGCTTTTTCAAACTCGAGATCGGTGGTTGTGCGCAAGCCACGGACAATGAATTTAGCATTCATCTTCCGGCAGTAGTTTATTGTGAGCCCGGTAAAGCTTTCAACGATCACCTGGTTGGTATCCTTGAAGGTATGCTCAATCCACGCTTTGCGTTTTTCCAGTGAAAAGTAATATTGCTTGTGGCTGTTTACTCCAATGGCGACGATCACCTGGTCGAAAAGCGGAAGTACGCGTCTCACGATGGATTCATGTCCTCGTGTGATGGGGTCGAATGAACCGGGGAATACGGCAATTTTTTGCATGGAAGAGGTTTGGGTAAAGTTCTAAAAAAAGGGGATTCGAAATTCAAATATTCAAACATTCGCACGTCCTCCACGCGAGGAAAGTGCGAATGTTTGAATTCCCAATCTTTGAATTTTGAATTTATTTCTTCCCGAAGATCGCGAAGTTCACCTTCCCATACTTCCGCATCTCCACCAACGGTAGTCCAGGAGGAAATACTGTGCCCGGCGGATGTTCCACAATCAGCCATCCGTCTTCTTTGAGCAGGTTGTGTTCGAAAATGATCCCGGGGACTTCAGTGGTTTGTTTGTGTGTAAACGGAGGATCAGCGAAAATGAAATCCCACTGACGGGTTTGTTTTCTGAGAAATTTGAACACATCGTAATTGGACGCGTGAATGGCATCGAATTCAAATTGCTTCGCAGTTTGTTTCACGAAATGAATGCAGCCGGCGTCAATGTCTACGCACGTAATGTCTTTTGTTCCGCGCGACGCCATTTCGTAGCTGATGTTTCCCGTGCCGCAGAATAGATCGAGCGCTGTAATTTCTTCGAAGTCGAATTTATTCCGGAGAATATTGAACAACGCTTCTTTCGCGAAATCCGTGGTGGGGCGGACCGGAAGATTTTTCGGCGCGGAAATTTTTCTTCCCTTGTGTGAACCCCCGATGATGCGGATCATGAGAAGAAGTGCAAGGCAAAAAGATTGAAATGATAGTGCGCGGGAAACTGTTCAAATCCCGGGGAGAAACGCACACCCGACGGACGCTCTGCATAACGGATGTTCCGCACGTATTTTTTGGCCATTAAGGCAATCGAAGATTTTTCTTCCACTTCACCGGAGATTTCAAGATCGAATTTTTCCGGGTTGAGTTTCAACTGTTCGCCGGCAAACAAAAGGAAATAGATAAAATCTTCACCGGACTGGAACGTAAAAACATTCGAGAGTAGCAACTGGCCATTGTCGGAGATGATGAGGTCAAATTGTCCCTGGCGGATGTGCGCATGCATGCGCTTTTCATTCTGATTTTTCGATGCAGCCAGTACTTTTTCCGTCAGCGGTGTGAGATGGTGACGCACGCGTATGGTTGGTGAAATTTTCAGCAATGCATTTTCCAGTTTACTGTCGATCGCGTACACGGCGCGCGCGTCAGTCTGGCGAAGTACGTCATTCCGCACCCGGTCGTTTTCGGTGAGCGGAACATTGAACGCGAGATATTCTTTCGCAGCAGAACTATCGAAAAGTGCAGCCGGGATAAACGTAAATTTTTCGGTGGTCACAATCACGTCTGCACGTTTGAAACCATTCGTGAGCCATTCGTGATCGGTACATAAACGCTCCACCTGGTCGGCCATCTGCGCATCAGTCACGGCTTTTTTGAAAAACCACGATTCAAACGCGAGAAAATCGTTGCTGATGTTGTCGAGGACCGCGAGTGTAAAGCGTTCTTTGTCGACCTGTGCAACAAGGCAATATCTTTCCGCCGCCGCAGGATCAAAAGCAGTGTCGCGGAAGGAAACCTGTAAGCCAGGAAGTTTGCTTGTTTCAGACATCCCGCAAATGTAAGGGTCAATGTGGTAATGTGCTAATATGCTAATGGGATAATGTGCTGATGGACTTAGGCAGTCAGAATCTCCGAAGGAATTGTACCGAAATCCATTAGCACATTAGCAAATTATCCCATTAGCAAATTACCTTCGCTCCGTGAATCACGCCGACATCATTTTCCGTGAACTGAAATTTGAGCCAACCAGCGGACAAACGACTGCGGTTCACAACCTCGTACGTTTTCTTCAGCATCCTGACCCGCGAACGCTTTTCATTCTGCGCGGGTATGCGGGTACAGGGAAAACCACGTTGCTTAGCGCACTGGTTCGTGCGTTGCCTTCATTCAAAATGAAAAGTGTTTTGCTTGCGCCAACCGGTAGAGCGGCCAAAGTGATTTCCGGTTACTCAGGTAAACAGGCATTCACCATTCACCGGAAAATTTACCGGCCGGCCGGGGGCGACGAAGGGTTTATCACGCTGCAGGGAAATTCGAACATCGACACCGTTTTTATTGTAGACGAAGCATCGATGATTGGCGAAGGCAACGCGGACCGTTCGCAATTTCCAAACAGTTTGCTCGAAGATTTATTCACGTATGTGAACCAGGGAGAAAACTGTCGCTTGCTGCTCGTGGGTGATACTGCACAGCTCCCACCGGTTGGTTTGAGTTATTCACCTGCACTTGATCCCGATTACCTGAAAAAATTGTTTCGTGTTCCGGTGGGCATGGTGGAACTCAAAGAAGTGTTGCGCCAGGAACTGGATTCCGGTGTGTTGTACAACGCCACCAAACTGCGCGTGGGCATCGCCGAAGATTCCAAACAATTTCCCGGTTTTGAACTGGAAGGATATGACGACATCGTGCGGTTGAGCGGTGCAGAATTGCTCGATGCGCTGGAAGATGCGTACCGTGCCAATGGCGCTGACGATACGATCATCATTTGCCGCTCGAACAAACGCGCAAATATTTACAACCAGCAGATACGCGCGCGGATCCGCTGGCAGGAAGATGAAATCTCCATCGGCGATCACATCATGGTGGTGAAGAATAATTATTTCTGGCTGCCAAAAGAATCGCGTGCCGGTTTTATTGCCAATGGCGACACGGCCGAGGTGATGTCCATCCGGAAATATTATACGCTGCATGGATTCCGTTTCGCCGACGTGACGATCCGCCTGCTCGATTACCCGGAAGAAGCCGAGTTCGATGCACGGATCATCCTCGATACGCTGGTTGCGGAAACACCGGCATTGTCGCAGGCTCAGAACCAGCAATTGTATGAAAGCGTTCATGCAGATTACGCCGACCAGGGATCGAAGGGCGCGATCTACCGCAAGATGAAAGAAGATCCGTTCTTCAATGCATTGCAGGTAAAATTCGCATACGCCGTAACCTGTCACAAAGCGCAGGGCGGCCAGTGGAAAACGGTTTTCATTGAACAGGGTTACATCACGGAAGAAATGATCAACACCGATTTTCTCCGGTGGTTGTATACCGGGTTAACGCGAACAACGGATAAGGTGTACCTGATCAATTTCAATAAGGAGTTTTTCGGGGAAATCTGAGCCGTGGGGAATGGCCGCAGAGGCGCGGAGGCGCAAAGGTTTCGCGGAGTCGTTTGTCCAAAAATCTCTGCGTTTTTACTTTGCGTTTTTGCGTCTCTGCGGCCATTTTCGTAATTCATACATGTTATATCGTACTTTTGATTTCATGCTGCAAAAAGGAGATCCCAAAGTCATTCGCGCCTGGACGTTCTACGATTGGGCGAATTCAGTTTACCCACTGGTTATTTCGTCGGCAGTATTTCCGATCCTGTTTGAATCCAAAACAAGTGTGAAGGTTGATGGCGTTACAGTCTTCGACCAGGTTTCATTTTGCGGAATGCATTTTAAGAACACCGAGTTCTACGCGTACCTCGTTTCGCTTTCGTACATCACCGTAGCGATCATCGCGCCGATCCTTTCCGGTATTGCGGATTACACGGGCAACAAAAAACGTTTCCTGCAGTTCTTCTGTTTTCTCGGTGCAATTTCCAGTTCGCTTTTATTTTTCTTCGACCCGGTGAACACCGGTGCTGAACGGATTCCATTTGCATTGGGACTAACCATCATCCCGCTGTTCTTTGCGAGCGTGGGTTATTGGGGAAGTCTCGTTTATTACAACGCCTATCTTCCTGAAATTGCAGAACCCAAGGACCACGACAAGATCAGCGCACGCGGATTTTCAATGGGATATTTCGGCAGTGCCATCCTGCTAATCATTGTATTGGTACTGACACAATTCACCGGCATCATGCCTTTCAAAGGAGCATTTCCGCTGGTGGGATTGTGGTGGATCGGTTTTGCGATGATCACATTCCGTCGCCTGCCGAATAATGTTTACGACCGGAAAGTGGAAGGAAACATCATCAAGAAAGGTTACCAGGAACTTGGAAAGGTGTGGAAGGACATTAAGACCCGTTTGCAGCTGCGCCGCTATCTCGCGAGCTACTTCATGTTTAACATGGCGGTGCAAACCGTGATGATCATGGCTACTGCATTTGCAAACAAAGAAGTCACCGGAATCAAAACGCAGGACCTCATCATCAGCATTCTGATCATTCAGTTTGTGGCGATACTCGGTGCGTTTTTATTTTCCAAAGTATCAGCGAAAGTCGGGAACCTCGCCACGCTCGGAATTGCGATCGTGATCTGGATTTTTCTATGCGCCGGAGTTTATTTTCTCGTGCACGTGCCGTGGCAGTTTTACATCGCGGCTGCTGTAGTGGGATTGGTCATGGGCGGTATCCAGGCCATTGCGCGTTCTACCTATTCCAAAATGTTACCGGAAACGCAGGACCACGCATCGTACTTCAGTTTCTTTGACGTGAGTGAGAAAATTGGTCTTGCAATCGGAACATTTACATTCGGGTTGATCGAAGGACTGGCGGATATCCGCACTTCTGTTCTCGCACTCATCGTTTTCTTTGTTCTGGGTTTTGTACTTTTGCTCCGCGTTCCCAGGTTGGAAACCGCACAGTAGATTTTCGGTTTATTATTTTCAATTTCCCACGTGAATGATTGTTGACTTGTTTATTCCATGTTTCGTTGACCAGTTCTACCCGAACACGGCCATGAACATGATCAAAGTGCTGGAACGTGTGGGGTGCGGAGTCAATTACAACCACGAACAAACCTGTTGCGGCCAGCCCGCTTTCAACGCGGGCTACTGGGAACAATGCAAAGATGTAGGCGAGAAATTCATCAAGGAATTTCCAACGGACCGTTACATCGTTTCTCCTTCTGCGTCGTGTACCGGTTTCGTGAAAAATTATTACGGCGAAGTTTTCCAGAATTCCGTTTTGCACAACCAGTACAGGCAGGTGCAGAAAAACATGTACGAGTTCTCCGATTTCCTGGTGAACATTTTAAAGATCACCGATCTCGGCGCCAAACTCGACGGTGTTGTAACCTTCCACGATTCATGCAGTGGCTTACGCGAGTATGGCATTCACCGCGAACCGCGCGTGTTACTTTCCAAAGTGCGCGGCATTGAATTCCGCGAGATGAATCAAACCGATACCTGTTGCGGATTCGGCGGAAGTTTTGCCGTGAAACACGAAAACATTGCTGTGGGTATGGCCGAGCAAAAACTCATCGCTGCCGAAGCGGTAGGCGCCGATTACCTGGTTTCAACCGACATGTCGTGCCTGATGCACATGGAATCCTACATCAAAAAGCAGCAGAAAAACATCAAAGTGATGCATTTGGTTGATGTTTTGGCCGCCGGCTGGGAGTAATAAGAATTCTTCAACACTCCATTGCCCCGGGATGTTTTAATCACTAAATTGTATGACAAATTACTGGTTATGCATTGGGGGCATGGACCATTCCGATATTTTCTTTTTATTCTGTCGCTGTTTTGCTACGCGAATGGATCGGCGCAGACTGTTGGCGATTATCAAACTGTAGCCAACGGAAATTGGAATGTACTGGGCACATGGAACACGTGGAATGGTGCGTCGTGGGTAGCACCGGTTGCAGCACCGAATAGCACGAACGGAGTAATCACGATCCAGGCCGGACATACAGTCAGCATTACTGCAGTCGTAACTTTTGATGAAGTGATCGTGAATGGTACGCTGAACACGGCAACCGCGATCCAACCCACACTCGCACAGGGAACCGGGGTAGACCTCACCATCAACGGAACATTTACGGATAACAACACCACCGCCAATCAAATGGTGTGGACCGCAGGAGCGACCTGGCAAATGGGTGCTGCAGGAACATTGATCAAAACGAACACCTCGAGTTCGAACAACTGGCAAAGCAATTACCAGGGTGGTATTACAAATATTCCGGCTACGTCGAACTGGATCGTGAGGAAAACGGTCATGGCACAACCGCCGATGTCGAGCACAACACCGGCATCCGGTTCGGTCTATCCCAACCTGACGCTCGAAAATATGACGGCAACAACGTGGACTACGGCTGCCGGCAGTTCTTTCACGGGCTTCGCGATCAATGTTACGGTCAAAGGAAATCTTGACATTGGCGGTAGTGGTGTACAGAACGTAAATTTTCTGAACGGCAATACGCACGCCAATCACACGGTGGTTCGCGGGAACGTACTTGTGCGTGCCGGAAGCACGATCCGCAATGAAGGAACCGGTCTTGAAATACAGGGCAATCTTACCGTGAACGGAACGATCAGTTACGATGCGAATGATGCGCGAAGAATTGTTTTCAGTGGAACAAACAATCAAACTGTTTCGGGAACCGGAACATTGAACGTATACGATCTGACGATGAACAAAACATCCGGAACGGTAACGTTGAACAGAACAGTTACCGTGAACAATCTCACTACGTTTACATCCGGTGTGATGAATACATCGGCAGCAAACCTCCTCATCATTGCGGCAACGGGAACAGTAACCGGTGCAAACAACACCAGTTATGTCGACGGGCCCGTTCGTTATCTTGGAACCTCCGCATTCACATTCCCGGTTGGAGAGAACGGCGATTACCAGTCTATTGGTATCAGCGGATATACGGCCGTGCTTCCGATCTGGACTGAGAATTTCAACAACGGTTGCACACAGCTGTGTCCGGCTTCATCTTATCCAGGGTGGAGTGTAACCAATACAGGCGCGAATGGAACTTCCGCGAATGATTTTTATATCAGTTGTGCAGAAAACGGAAATGCTGTCGGTGGTTGCGGAACAGGTTGCGGATCGGATGCTACGCTGCACCTGGGTAACGTATCCACTTCGCCGGCTGCATTCATCTTTTGTCCCACCGGCGACTGCGGAGCTGCCTACGATGCAGGTGTAGGATCGGGCACATGTCTTACTTCGAAGCGGGCTGAATCGCCAACGATCAACTGCACGGGTTACACGAACGTTATTTTTTCATTCAAGTACATGGAAGGCGGCCAGAACACAAACGATAATGCCCTTGCCTGGTATTTCGATGGCGCAGTATGGACGATGGTTGCGGACATGGCTAAAACCGTTGTCTGCTCCGGGCAAGGTACGTGGACCGCATACAGTATTGCATTGCCTGCGAGTGCGAACAACAATCCGAATGTGAAAATCGGTTTCGAGTGGGTGAACAATGATGACGGCTCCGGCGCCGATCCTTCATTTGCTGTGGATAATGTGCAACTGGGAGTTGTGGAATATTTCACAGCAGAATATTTTCATACTGATCCGCAGGTGCCGTACGGTTCAACGATCGTTCCTTCGCTGCAGTATCTCAGCAGCTGCGAATATTGGATTCTTGATCGCGCACCGGGTACAGCAACATCCACATCTGTAACGCTTGCATGGGATGCAAACAGTTGTCCCGTGTGGGCACTTAGTGATGTACGTGTGGCACGCTATGACGGAATCAGTACGTGGCAGGATGAAGGAAACGCATCTACAACCGGCACGACTGCGGCGGGAACCGTCACGAGTAATGCGGTCACGACATTCAGTCCGTTTACACTCGCAGCGATAACCACAAATCCATTACCAGTAACGCTGGTGAATTTCACAGCAGTGTATAACGATGGAGTGGTGAATGTTGATTGGGTCACGCAGTCGGAACTGAACAACGATTATTTTATTGTTGAACGCGCTGAAGAGGGAGGAGAGTTTATTCCGATCGGACACATCGACGGGCATGGCACTACATCGCAGCAGCACGTATACCATCTCACGGATTACACGCCACCACCGGGCGTTCTTTATTACCGGTTGAAGCAGGTGGATTTCGATGGTCAATTTGCGTACAGTCCGTTGCGTATTGTTTCAACGGATGAAAATGCATTGCTCGATATTCTCTCGATGGAAACCACGGAAGGGCAACTCCTGTTGAACGTAATCGCGGCTGAAGGATCAACCGTTTCGTTGAACATTGTGGATGCCGCGGGAAGATGTGTTTATTCGGGCCAGCAGGTAATTCAAACACAACCTACGCGTTTCGCTTCCGGAATTTTGAGTGCGGGAATTTACTTTGTGCAGATTTCTGATGGGTCGCGGGTTGTTAACCGGAAAGTGAGCGTGTATTGATGTGCAGATTTGCTGATGTGCAGATGGGTTCGTGCATCTTGCCTGACCTCGGCTCCGCTCGGTCTGACAAGGCGTCGCTATCCCGATTCGTCTTAAGAGACGTGGAAACTCGTTCTATTTGGAAAACTCTTCTGTTGAAACCGCTTGTCAGACCGAGCGGAGCCGAGGTGACAAGGTGCGAAACGTGATCAGCACATTACATAATTCTTGTATTCCCCGATCCTGATTCCAATTGTCCGCTCTACCCACATGAGAAACTTCATTTTCATTCCCCACTTCTTACGTGTCGGATCAAACGAAAACTTCCAGTTCATTTTCTGAATGCGCTCTTGCATCGCTTGCGGATGTGTGCCTTCAAATTTGGCTAGTGAATCAATCTGTGAGTAATCAAATTCATTCACGGCCGGAATGTTCTGCTTCATCCAGTTGTCATCGTGCCACATTTTGTGAAATGTTTCCTGCTTGGCCTGCTGCGCTTCCGGTGGTTTTACCCAGCCGTAGTGGAAGACAGTTGCGTCAATCGCTTTGACTTTCAGTTTCGTGTTGTCGGTGTGACGAAATCCCTGCGCGTCTTTGTATGAACGGATCGTTTTGTTTTTTCGCACAATGCGAATTTCTTTCCGGTACCATTTCCGGGAATCGCCCACGTAATCGTACGAACCGTAAAAGTGTTTGTAATTGAAGAGAAGGCCTTCGACGTTTTTGTCGTCCTTCCATTTTTCCATGCCCGCTTTGATTGCCGGAAGAAATTTCTCGTGGATCACTTCATCACCCTGGATGTAAAAACACCAGTCGGCTTTTTCGGAAATAGCATCGTAGGCTTTGTTCGTTTCATCGGCGAGCACCTTTCCTCCTTCACGGAGCGAGTCGTCCCAAACGGTTTCGATGATTTTGATTTTCGGATCACCGATACTTTTGATGAGTTCTAAAGTGGCATCTTCAGATTTTCCGACGGCCACAACAAGCTCATCACAAAGCGGAAGAATGGAACATATCGCTTCCACGATCGGATAATCGTACTTGATAGCATTGCGGACGATGGTGAAACCTGAGATGAACATGGTGTGGATGTAAAAGTAAGGAAAAGAGGACGAAGCAAACCGAAGCGTGCGTTCATTGCATATCGACCAGCTCTATCCTATATTTGACGATACGCTGACCCTTTAAAGTACAATCAAACATTTCATGCATGGACAGAACGCTGAAAGTCTACACTAAAACACAACACCTCTTCGCGGAGTTTACATTTTACTACGATCATGAACGCCAGGCTACGGCGCATTATACCCAGTATCGTCGTTTGTACCGGGATGATGAAGAAGATGATGCGAAGTCAGTTTACCCCATTGATGATCGGGATCTCGACCTCGATTACAAAAAAATTTCTTCAATGGATCAGATCAAAGCGCATGATATTGAACTGGTGAAAAAAGAATTGGGTGGCGACATGCCGAATCCAAAGGATTATACCTTCGTGTATGAGCCTCAGCCGATATTGCAACGGTACGTGGTGGAAAATCACAAGGGCTGTATAGGCATGATCAATGCGGTGTTCGACTTTAACGGCAACACGAAGGAAGTGAAGTTCCTTTCGGCGCGTAGTCCCCGGTATGATGTGGACATATCTTCCAACAGCCTCGAAACAAACCTGGAGTGTATCCTGAGAATTCCGCTGCACAGAGACAGGGAACAGCCGGGGCAAATCAGCAGCCACGACCTGAAGCGACTGGATCGCTGGTATTAGCACTAATTATTTTACCCATGAGTAAAAATGCGCGTCTTAAAATCGGTGAGGGAAAAATCAGCGGGTATCTCGCGATATTTCTGGCCATTGTTTGTTTCGGGATAACGGTGTGCGCTTATTTTCCGGAGTATCTCACCACGGCCGACTTTCGTAAGCTGTACAAACCGAACCTGATTAAATGGACGTTGCTTGGAGTTCTCGCACTGTCCTTTGGTTTTGCAATTACCAGTTTCATTCTCAGTAAGAAAACCAAACTCGGTTTCCTTGCTGTACTGATCATTGGCGGTACGATACTGCTCGGATCCGGTTTGCCTGATCACGATGGAATCGATTCGAAAGCATTTACACTTGGACTCGATTGGCTGCTGGTGGATATCCTGATTTCCGCTTTCATATTCATTCCGATCGAATTGTTTCTACCGAAACGATTGGACCAATCGAAGTTTCATGCAGAGTGGAGAACCGATCTCGTGTATTTCATGATCAGTCACTTGCTCATCCAGGTGACCGGAGTGCTCGTGCAATTACCCGCCGTCGCACTTTTTTCCAGTGTCGGTCTCGATGTATTCCAGCAGTGGGTTCAGAACATCTGGTTTGTACCTCAATTGTTCCTGGCATTACTGGTGTCGGATTTATTTCAGTGGACCGGGCATTTTATTTTTCACAAGGTTCCGTTTCTCTGGCGCTTCCATTCCGTGCATCATTCCACAAAGGATCTCGACTGGCTCGCGGGTTCCAGAACGCACTTCATAGATATGATTGCTGTGCGCGCCATCTCCTTTCTTCCGCTCTACATCTGCGGATTCAGTCCGGCTGTGTTTACTACTTACATTGTAATTGTTGCGATACAGGCCGTACTTGCACATTCCAATACGCGCATCAATTTTGGTTTTCTTCGGTATGTGTTTGTCACACCGCAATACCATCATTGGCATCATTCTGCAGATCCGAAAGCGTACGACAAGAATTTCGCTATTCACTTTCCGTTTATCGACATGATATTCGGAACCTATTATCCAATGGGAAAAACATGGCCGGAAAGTACGGGACTCGGTGACGTGAAATTTCCCAAGGGATTTGTGAAACAGTTTGTATTTCCTTTTGTCAAGGACCCGGCGAAGGAAAATGAGATTAAGAATCCAAGCGAACGGTGATGTGAGAGTGTTGAAGTATTAAAACTTCTCCTTCCTGATCACGCCTTCCTTCGGAGGTGAAGTATTGGTCCACGTTCCTTTTTTCTTTCCGTTTTTATATTCACCGGTCCAGACTGTGCCATTGGCATAAGTCTCTGTCCAGGTACCTTCTTTCAACCCGTTTTTATATTCACCTTTAGCGGTAACGGCTCCGGTTGAGTCATAGAATTCCCACTCGCCATAACGGGTGGTCGTGTGGATGATCGGACCTTTCATGAGCACTCTTCCGTTGGTGTCGCGTTGCTGGTAGTGCAGAACAGGCTGGCCGGTGAATGTAGAGATGCTCCAGATTTCGCGGTACTCACCATTGGGATATTTTGTTGCACCGCTGACCACCTGTCCGTTTTTGTATTCAAAGTGGAGGTACTCAATTCCGTTGGACGCCATAGCGGAATGTATAGTCATCTGACCATCTTCAAACGTCCATCGTTCGGCGCCGAACAAATTATACTGCTGATAGTAATCCAGGCGATCGGGTTGCAGATTGCGGTACTCGGTACTGTCATAGCATAGCTTCGTTCCGTTTTTATCTGAAGGAGTTTTTGCGGACCAGAAACGAACCATCATGCAAACTGAATCCGTGCTTCCACTGTAGTATATATGTGCGGAATCATTTGCGGTGGCCTGCTGAGTAGCATACATCGCAAGCAGGCGATGACTGTAATTCGGAAAATGTGTCCAGCGACCGACCTTGGTCAGCACTTCATACTCATGATACGTTTTGGGAAGATTAGGATACATCATGTTCTCGAAGGAATCCAGGCGCACGGACAGTTCTGATTCGCCGATCATGCTGATCTTTCCAACCGTTGAGTATTGTACGAACTGGTACCGGTTTCCGATGATGTGTTTCATCTGCGTGGAAAGCACGTCACCCTGGGAATAATTCTCGCGGGTCTGTAAAACGCCGTGGGTGTAAACATTGTGTTGCACAATAGATTTTTTCGTTGAATCTGCGTTGCCCCAGTATTGGGTTTTCTCCCCGTGCAGTTTTCCCTCAGCGTAATTTTCTTCCATGTTGAGTGCCGCATTGCTCCAGTATTTCCACAAACCATCTTTCATCCCATTGACGTAAACACCTTCAGAACTTTTTTTGCCGGCGTAATCGTAAGCAACAAACGGTCCGTGAAGTTTTCCGTTGACCCACGTTTCCAGTTTTTGCAAACGTCCTTCCTGCATCTTTCCTTCGGCATAGTAACCGCCGCCGAAATATTTCCATTGCCCATCTTTTTTTCCCTGCTTGAAATTTCCACGGATCCAGATCTGATCCGGAGAGTGATACTGTTCCCATTTTCCATGGAGTACATTGTTCTGGCATTCGCCGCTGTACCAGACTTGTTTTGGCTGTTCCGGCTGCGGCTGATTTCCGACCCCCTTGATATAATTCCATGTGTAGTTCCCGAAGTACACTGTGGTGCAGGCATACGGTTGTTCAATCGCTTCGGGTGGCGCAGCATAAGCGGGTTGGATGAGTGCAAGCTCTTCCATGGAAAATCCGGAAGCTTCCTGCCAGGCATAAATTTCCGGATCGTCAATGTCTGCCGCGTGAACGAGATTGTTCCGCGATGAAATGCGCACCGCCAGGACTTCGAACCCGGATTGCTCCATGAGATGTCCGACCGCACAATGCGTGTTGAACTCGTCGATAAAAACCGGTGTGCTGTAACTGCAATGGTTCGCAGGAAAAATTCCGCGGGTGGCATACGCGTGAAGCACTTGAATGTTTTTGTTGCGCGCCGCGCGTTGTTCCTGACTCAACGCTGAAACATCTGCGTTGCGCAAAACGATTTCAACGGCAGCGAAATGAGCCTGAACGAAAGTCCGGTCATCCGGAAAATATTTCGCGTTGCCTGCAAATTGCATGGAACGAAACGAAGTCCAGTTCGCATTCATGGACTCCAGCTGATCCTGGAATGATCCGGCCGAAGCCTGTACAGCGATGAAAAGCAGGTAAATCCCGGTAAAATATTTTTTCATGATTTGAAGCGATTTCAGATAAGATGCACGAACAATTGTTTTTTCACAGTACACTTCAAAAATATCCAGGTTCAATTCCGGCAATAATTCGCGGTAAGTTTCGTTTTATGCCCGGCACAACACCATGATCTTGCGAAAACTCATTGTTATACTGCTGGTAACCACGGCTTGCACAGGCGCGAGCGGTCAGAAGACTGACTCGCTGAATTATTTTCCGGAAAAAACCGGTTTTGAGGTCAGCATGTCTTTGGTGACTTCGTATGACTTCGATGGGATCACGGGTTTTTCCTTTGGATTCGGCAGGGAGTACGCATTGACGGAAAAACTGGGATTGCGGCCCCAACTGCTGATTTCATTTACAGGGTATAAACCGCCGGATGATGTGTATGTGGAGTCCACTTTTCTGGAAGTTCCGCTGCATCTCATGGTCAGACCTTTCAAAACGAAGCTGGCCCCATTTTTCACAGCAGGAACTTCCCTGAAAATGAATGTGCCCACCGGCTCTACTTACCTTTTTGCAGAAGGCGGATTGGGTGTGGAATGGAGTTTTCCATATTCATCCATTGCACCTGAATTCAGATTTTCGCTGGGGAAAGAAATGCAGATCGCATACGTCGGCGTTCATATCAGAATATAGGTCTGTTTAAACGCAAAAGGGAAGACCTTCCGATCTTCCCTCTGGATTATGCTGCACCGGGATATTACTGCTTCACAATGCGCGTTGTATAACTCACACCATTCATCGTAATCCGAACCAGGTACATTCCGTTTTCTTCCGGAAGGGTTACAGTAACGAGATTGCTCACTGGTTTTTCACTGGAAACAATTTGCCCGGTTGCGTTGAAGATTTCGATATTCGCGTCCGAAAACAAATGACTCAGCTGAATGGTAATGTTATCACTCGTTGGATTCGGGTAGACGCTGAACACATTGCTTTCGTTTGCAACGATTTCCGTGATCACGTTTGTACATGCGCTTGTATCACTGCACGCACCAACGGTTACAATTACCGCATAATCTCCGCTTTGCGAAGGAGTGAAACTCTGATTCGTTTCACCTGCAACCGGTGCATTTCCATTGAGACAATCAATCCACTGGTAGGTTGCGCCGTTCTGGTTGGCAGTTGCTGTATTTCCGGCAACAGTGGTTGTAACGTCAATAGTGCTGCTGATGGTGAGATCTGTGGTTACCGTACTGTCGCAACCATTCATAGCAGTCAGCACTTCATTGTAAATGCCCGTGACAGTGTAGGTAGTTGCACCGACTGTCAACGTTTGTCCTGCACAAAGTGTTACTGTTTGTGACGACGCAATTGCAGCAGGTTGCGTAATGAAAACAGATTGTGTTTGTGTACATCCGTTTGCATCTGTAATTGTGCATGTGAAAACTCCGATCGGGAATCCGATGCCGGTTGCCGCATTGCCTCCTGTTGGTGCCCATGAGTACGTGTACGAAGGAGTTCCACCGGTTGCATCAACTGTTGCTGTGCCATCGCTACCACCGTTGCACGCAGGACCGGCTTGCGAAAGTACTGATGTTGCAATTGCTGTGGGTTCAGTTAGTGTCGCAGTGGCGGTGATTGTACAACCGTTTGCATCCGTTACTGTGCACGTGTATGTTCCGGCGCCAATTCCGTTCGCAGTTGCCGCATTTCCTCCGGTAGGTAACCATGCATAAGAAAGAATGCCGGTTCCGCCGGCTGCTGTGATATCTGCAGTTCCGTTGTTGCCTGCATTACACGTAGGATCAGTTTGTCCTGACAATACAGCCGTGAGCAGCGTTGGTTCGGTGATAAAAACCGTTTGTATTTGAGTGCAGGAGTTTGCATCGGTAATGGTACAGCTGTAAGTTCCCGCTGTCAGGCCGGTGACAGTTGCAGCGTTTCCACCGATGGGAGTCCACGCGTATGAATAGGATGGTGTACCACCAGTGACACTTACTGTTGCAGCGCCATCAGATCCTCCGTTGCAGGAGATGTTCGTTTGAGATGATAGAGAGGAAACGATCGCGCTGGGCTGAGTAATATTTACAGTTTGTGTGTGCGTGCAACTATTTGCATCTGTAATAGTACAGGTGTAAATTCCGGCAGTACGACCGCTGATGGATGCAGCAGTCCCACCTGATGGAGACCATGAGTAAGTCAACACGCCGGTTCCACCACTTGCATTGATCGTTGCTGCACCGGTGTTGGCACCATTGCAGAGAATATTCGTCTGCGATGAAACAGAAGACGTGATTGCAGTTGGTTGTGTAATCGATACTGTTTGCGTGGTAGTGCAACCTGCCGCATCAGTAATTGTGCAAGTGTAAGAGTTCGCAGCAAGCGAAGATGCTGTTGCCGCAGTTCCTCCTGAAGGTGACCACAAATAAGTAAAGCCCGGAGTTCCCCCGGTTACACCAACTGTTGCCATTCCGTCCGTTCCTCCATTACAACTTACGTGTATAACTGAAGACAGTGAAGGAGTCATTGCAGGTGAAACTGAAACTGTGATTGTAGTTCGTGTACCAGCTGCGCACAAACTGTCTTGCACATAGTAAGTTGTGTTCGACGTGAGTGCAGGAGTGGAGAAGGAACTACCTCCGCCGAGATATGTACCTCCGGAAGGTGCAGAATACCATCCAAGAGTTCCGAATCCTGTTGCAGTAAGTGTTGTAGAATTGTTACTGCAGACAATAAGTGCAGCAGGTGCGGTTGTATTGGGTGGCGCAACCGGCGTTAAGCACTGTGCCATTTTCTGAACAAACGCGTCATAGCCACCACCATGTGCAAGGTTGAAGGTTCCTGCAGTTGGATCATAGTCGCCGGTTCCGGACTTGAAGCCAGTTGTGTAAACCGATCCTGCCGGGCTCACTGCTATTCCCTGGCCAACATCAATACCTGTTCCTCCTATACTAAAGCCCCAGGCGTAATTTCCGTTCGACTGAAGTTTGCTAATGAAGACATCACGCACATTCGCTGATGTCAATGGACTTGAACCAGCGCCCGGATCGAAATCTACCGTGCCTTCGTATGTACCCGTTGTATATATTGCTCCAAGTGCATCGGTAGCGATGGAGTAACCATAATCCTGACCGGTTCCACCGATTTGTTTAGACCACTGGTAAATTCCAAGGTTGTCAAGTGACAGTATGAATACGTCCTGAAGTCCGGCAGAAATATGATTGACTGTTCCTGTACCGGGATCAAGATCTGATGTTCCATACGAGTAACCGGTTACGTAGATGTTTGAAGCGGTTTTCACCATTGCATAACCTTCGCATTGAATATTACCTGTGCCAACTCTTTTCATGAAGGAAAAATTTCCGACAGAAGTGTATTTGTGAACGAAACAATTGTTGGCACTTCCGGAACCACTCGAAAATGTACCAGTGCCGGGATCAAAATCAACTGTACCAATAAAGTATCCACACGTATAAACTTCCTGAGCTGCGTTTACTGCAATGTCCATTCCGTAGACACCAGAAGATGAATTGCCAATAACTTTTGCCCACACGTAAAGACCATTGATGTCGAGCTTGCTTACATAGAAGTTCGTGTTACCTGAGAATGCAACGCCAAGCTGCGCGGTTCCAGGACCCGGGTCGAAATCAATTACCCCAATGGATTGTCCGGTGGAGTACACATTCCCGGCTGCATCAACCGCGATTTCATTTCCTTGCTGATTGTCGTTGGTGCCGCCCATTTGCTTGAACCAAACAAAACCACCTGTACTGGTAAGCTTTAAGACGTAGATGTCAGCTCCGGTCATATTGCCACTATTAAAAACACCAGCACCCGGATCGAAATCGACAGTACCATAAAAACATCCTGTGATATGCATGTTAGCGGATGCATCAAGCGCAATTCCGTTTGCCTGTTCATTACCTGCACCCCCAATCCGACCAGCCCACAACAAGTTGCCTGAAGGATCGAGTTTGGTGATGAAAATGTCCTGACCACCTAATGAAGTAAGTGGGAATGAGCCTGCGCCCGGATCAAAATCCACTGTACCGTTGAAGTAACCAACAGTATAAACATTCCCTGCAGCATCTGTTGCGATATCTCGCGGTACGTCATTGCCGGAGCTGCCGTGATTAACTGCCCAGCCAAAAGTTTGCGCCGACAACAGTGCGGCCTGTAAAGAACATGCAATCAAAAGGAATTTTTTCATCGTGAGGTTGATTTAATAAAGCAATGATATTGACATCCGGTTAGCTGCGGAAGAACTCCTTCACCAACAGCCAATCGGCTTCAGGAACGGACGATACAACACAACAAAGACAGCACCCACGTTTAGCGGATGCTGTCTTGCTTACTGATTATTCGGTTAAAGCGTCGAAGCTTTTATTTCTCTTCCGCAACCGGTCCCATCCAGGTCGAGCAAAACTTCTCCCGTGCTATCCAGCTGATCTGAATTCGCGCGAAGCTTTCCCTTGAAGATCTTACCGTTGTCGCAGCTGAATTCTTTTTTCTCTCCGGGCTTCAACACTGTTGATACTCCTTGACCGTAACACATGAGAACATCTGTCTGCGTATCATTCACCAAAGTAACTTTCGGCTTGCGCAATTGATTCAATTTTGCCTGTCCTTCCGGAGAATTCCAGTATGCTGCATTGGCGTTGTCGTACGTAAGCTGCGTAGAATCCACGATAAACTTCATCGTGTTCGCTTCCTCCTGCATGGCTGCGTTGTATGGATTTGCATCCTGTATCTTTTTCATTTCCACGAAGTAGTCTTTTATCAGCTTCATGAGGTCAACCGATTTCATATCGCTCATTTTCGCTCCTTTGAAAACAGGATCTGCTGCTTTGTCTTTCGGAACGGATGGAATCCAGATTTTATCAATATCAAACTGTGTGGTGCTCTCGAAGTGTTCGAGGTCAAAGATGCATCCGTTGATAATTACCTGGGCATGGCTTGCCGAACCAGTTGAGTACGACGGATGCGTGTAATGGTCAAAAATATTGTACATGTAGTTGTAATCAATATTCTTTTCAGCAGGATTTTCCTTACTCAGGGCATCAAATCCGACGATATGTCCGAAACGATTCTTAACCGGGCTGACTGTCGCAACGTAGCGCTTTTCACTGATTGTATTTTTACCACCTTCAACAGGAACTACGTTCCAATACTCGGTATAAACTACACCGTCCATTGCTTTGAGTGAGGTGATCATATCAATCTGGGCGTGGGATGCGGTAACTGACAGGCCCAAAAGTGTGGCGAGAATTATTTTTTTCATGAGCAAGTGTTTAAGGGTTCGAAAAAATTTCTGTACAAGAATACAGGAACGCGCAACATTCGGGTTGGTTAACCTCATGAACAGCCAATTGGTTTCAGGAACGGATAAAAAAAGAACCCATCGGCCAGGATGAGTTCTCTTTTTTGAGAATGAAATTTGAGAATGAAAATACTATTCCTTGATAAAGCGGCTGGTTGAAATTCCGGATGCAGTCTGTACCTGGAGGATGTAGACTCCCGCAGACAGTTCTGCTACTGAAAATGAATTCCTGGTTTCGGTTTGAACCAATGCCCCGGTTGAGTTGTAGATGAATACATGCTCAATTACTTCTGTCGTTTGTATGTTGAGTACTGTAGTCGCCGGATTCGGGAACAACGAAACGTTACTGGTTTCACTTTCGTGTATTCCAACTCCGGTAACGTTGAGTTTCCAAACACCTACATCTGTTCCTCCTACTGATGTTAAATTGAAAACTCCGGCACCCGGATCAAAATCTACGGTGTTATAAAACTGGCTCACGACGTAAACATTCTCGGAGGCATCAACCGCAATACCGAATGAATTATCGTACGAATAGCCGCCGATGCTTTTTGCCCACACAAGGTCTCCGTTGAAGTCGTATTTGCAAACGAAAATATCCTGCAGCCCGTTTGCGATCAGATTGGTTGTACCGGTGCCGGGATTAAAATCTACGGTATCGTTGAAAACCCCGGTGACAAAAATGTAGCCGGTAGGATCTATATCAATACTCATTATACTTTCCGTCTGTGTACTTCCGGTAGTAACAACCCATTGGAAAATTCCGGAAGCATCTAAGCGCAACATGAAAAGATCATAACTTCCACTATTCGAAATCATGTAAATAGTGCTGGCGTTCGGATCAAAATCAATTGATCCGGAGAACATGCCGGCAGCGACCACGTTACCTGCTGCGTCTGTTGAGAGGTTTATCTCATCAAATGGATCTGCACCACCTATTGTTTTCACCCAAACGAAATTTCCGGATGCGTCGAACTTGCAGATGTATAAATCGGCTGTTGTGGAATCATCGCCAATAACCGGGTATACTGCCGCTCCCGGATCGAAATCTGTTGTCCATCTGAAAGTGCCGCCAACGTAAACATTTCCGGAACCATCGACAGCGATCGATCGTCCTGTCTGATCATGTACCCCCCCGAATTGCTTTGCCCAAAGAAAATCGCCGTTGTTGTTTAGGGTTAGTACAAAGGCATCGTAATACCCACCTGCAGCTGTCAGATAGGCTGTGTCAATTCCCGGATCAAAGTCCGTTGTACCAGCGAAGTCGCCAGTGATCAGAACATTATTGTTTGCGTCAAGCGCAATGGAGCGACCGGATTCAAACGAATTCGAACCAATGCTTTTTGCCCAAACGAAATTGCCAAGATTGTCAAGTTTGAGTATGAAAGCATCATCGGCACCTACAGGTGTAAGATTAACAGTTCCAACACCCGGATCAAAATCTGCAGTGGAACCATATAAACCGGTTACATACACACTTCCCGTCGCGTCAACCACAAGCGCGAGCGCATTGTCGTATGTTGTACTTCCAACATTTACTGCCCAGAGGAAATTTCCTGCGGCATCGGCTTTGGAAACATAAATGTCCTCGGCTCCGACCGCCGTGAGATTTAAAGTTCCAGCCGACGGATTAAAATCGACAGTTCCAGTGAAGGCTCCGGCGGTATAAACATTACCTGAAGGATCAATTCCGATTCCAAAGCCACAATCGGTACTTGATGCGCCGAAACTGTACGCCCATTCGAAATTTTGTGCTGAAGAAGTGATAGCGCACAAATTGGCAGTTGCAAGAACAGCAAGCAACTTCAACTTAGTATTAAGTGTAGAGAGTGATTTCATCTGATTTGGTTTGAATAGTAGGTTCAAACATAGCAGTATGACACTCGCTGGTGAATTTTACTTCAGGAACGGACTAAATTGTTCAGGAACTGATCGGAATCAGGCGATGATTGCCTCTTCGAACTCAGCCTTTTTGTACTTGGAGAGGCGTGCGGTCAAACCGTTGGAAAGATTGATCAGCAATTCCGACTTCGAATAATTGAGAATATGCTTCTTCGAAATCATCCATGACTTGTGTACGCGGAAGAACATTGGATTATCAGCAAAAACAGTTTCGAAATGCTTCAGGTTTTTGCTGACCGTGTATTTCTTTTCCGTCGTGTGAATGGTGCAGTACGATTCTTCCGCTTCGATGGCAATGATGGAATCAACGGCAACGACCTGCTGGTAGCCTTTGTCGGTAACCATAATGCTTTTCACTTCTTTCGACTGCAGTGTTTGACTGAGCAGTGAAAGCCGTTCTGAGTTTTCTTTCAGACCGGTGATCTTTTTCACTTTCGAAACTGCTTCTTTCAGGCGATCAATGTCCACCGGTTTCAGCAGGTAATCGATCGCGGCAATTTCAAACGCACGCAACGCATATTTGTCGTATGCGGTTACGAAAATAATTTCGAACGGAATGGAGTCAAAGAAATTCACGATCTCGAACCCCGCGTAATTCGGCATTTCGATGTCGAGGAAAACAAGATCAGGCGCATTCCTTTTACAGGACTCGACAGCCTGCATCACATTCGAAAACTTATTTGTGATCTCTACTTCAGGACAAAAACGGCGCAGAAGATTTTCAAGCACGTCGCGTGCACTTTCCTCATCGTCTACTATGATCGCTTTGATCTTCTCCATCCTGCAATGCTATCTATTCCGTTTGTATATGTTTCAATCATTTCACCAGCAGCCGAATTTCTTCAGCAATGGGCTAAAAATTCCGTTTAACGGGTATTGTCAGTATCACGCGTGTTCCGGACGGCACTTCTCCCTCATAGAGATCTTCATACGTGTAACCCAGTTCTCCTTTGAAGATCTGGCTCAGGATGGAAAATCTCTTTTTAATCGCTTCACCCGAAAACGATTCATGATCCGCACGCTGACGCTCCTTGATGTCTTTCGCCCTCGCCCGGCCCACACCGTTGTCTTCAATGACGCAAGTGAGCACTTCATTCATCCGGAAACGGACAGTCAAGCGCTTCTTGCCTTCCTTGTGCAACAATCCATGCAGCAATGCATTTTCTATGAACGGCTGAATGAGCATCGGCGGAACCATGATGTCATCTATTCCTTCCGTTTCGATTGAATAGTCCAGGTCGTCGCGGAACCGAAGTTTTTCGAGAGAAAGATAAAGCTCGATCAGTTTTATTTCCTGGCTGAACTCCACAAAATCTTTGTCGGAATAATTCAGTGTCCTTCGCACCAGGTTGGAAAACTTGGTGATGAAGGAGTACGAATTATCGACATCACCTTTCAAAACAAGATCCTGGATGGAGTTCAGTGAATTGAAAATAAAATGCGGGTTCATCTGCGACTGGATCGCGGTGAGCCTTGATGCGTATAATTCGTTTTCCAGCTGCGCTTTTTTACGCTGCACCTGCAACCGGTTTTTGTAAATGAGGCTGATAGCGACCAGCAACACAAGTCCAACGAAAACACTGAACCACCATTGCGAATAAAAAGGAGCGGAAATGGTGAAGGAATACCAAACCGTCTCACTGAAAACGCCCATGTTTTCCGCTTTCACCGAGAACATGTATGCTCCGGGAGCAAGGGCGTTGTACACAATTTCATTGTCGGTGTAATCTGCGACGTACCAGGTTTCATCATAGCCTTTGAGCTGGTAGTGATACCGGATATTCTCTTTGTTTCTCAGCGTTGGTGAAGACAATGTGAACCTGAACTTCCGTTCTTCACTGGTGTAAATGCCCAAGGTAGTTCCGAGATTGGTTACTTCGAATTCATTCACCATAAGTGTACTGATCTTCATCAATGGTTTTGTGACCGTGCTGTTCAGGACATTCATTGCGAGTTGCTGAACACCCTTCGAATGACAAATCCACAACCCGTTACCGGAAATTTCAAAGTCATAAATACGATTCGTTGAAAATCCATACTTCGTATTGAGTTGTATGAGTACGGTTCCGCTCTTGTCAAATACGGCAAAACCACCGGCGGTGATTGCATTGATCCTGTCATTCTGAACGACCAGTTTCAATACTTCAACTGTCTTGCCCTGTATCGTTGGTTGTATAGAACCGGTCACCTGGCTGTTCCTGCAGGTGAGTATTCCATTTTTGGTGGCGAGATAAATAAAATTTCCGTCAACAGCAATGTCGTTTGCAAACACGCGCTCACCATTGAGTAATACGTTGGATATTTTTCCATCAGCATCGAGCGTGGAAACTCCATCGGACGTGGCTACGTAAATGAGTTTTTCGGTTGAAGAATACGCCACGGAATAACAACGCAGGTGCAGCGATTCAATCCTGAGAAGTGTAAATTTATTTCCACCGCCCCACGTCATGCGTGCCAGGCCGGTATTCAACGCAAGATACAGTGTGGTGTCGTCAATCATCACCGCATCTTTCAATGATCCAATGGTAAAAGGAAAAATTTCGCGTGTTTCTTTGTTCAGCATTTTCACTTTTCCGTCATCGAAAAGTACAAACGGAAAACCGGGCCAGCTGAAGACCGATTGAAGCGGACGTGAACCGGAATCGGAAAGCGTTTGATATGCGCCGTCTTTGTACGACAAAAGCTGACCATTGAGCGTGCCCATGAGCATACCCAACTGGTCGTCGATGTGAATACTTACAGGTGCTGAATTGCCCGGAATATTCAGCACGTCGGGAATTGCCATGTTGGGAACGACCAGGATTCCATGATTGAACGTGCTCAGGAGAAGATTTCCTTCCGCATCGTGGTACACATCTGAAATGAGGTACTGCGGATAATATTTTTCGGATAAAGTCAACCCATGGTTATCGGAGATAACGAAAACACCGGAAATTATTCCCGCAGCCCACACCTGGTTGTTTTCGTTGTAGATGCGAAAAAATTCCTTGCTCTTCTCAAGATCGGTTGCGGGTTCGCGATGAAGCGTGTACGCACTTTCGTCAAACGCATAAATTTCTTTGCTGGCTGTACTTATGGCAAATGTTTTTCCCGACAACGTAAAGAACTTCAGCACACCATTGGGTTGCACGCCATCGACCTTAAGACCGACGGTTTTAAACCGGTGATCTTTGTACACCCAGAGCGAATCGGAATCCGCGATGTGACTGATCGTTTGGCCACTGCCCGTTAAGAATGGGTATCCATAATAGTTGGAGCTCATCGGGGCGATCGGGATCCGTTTTCCGTTTTCATCGAATATCAAAGCAGTTTTGGTCAGCACGAGCAGTTCATTCGCTGCAGTGATGGAAAGATAAATATCCGCAGATCGCTCCTGGGCCGTCAATTCATACAGGAGAGAACAGATTCCATACCTGATCTGGAGAATCTGGTTGTTGAGATTGTAGCAGTAGATCGTGCCGGTTTTATTTTTTACAAAACCAAATGCGGACAACGCCTGCGCACCTTCACATTCGATCTTTGAAAAACCGTAACAATCGTATTTGTAGATCCCGTTGTCGGTGGCAATCCAGTAATTCAGCGCATCATCCTGGATCACATCGTAAATCTGGATGCCGTCGAATTGTTCCTCGCCAAGAATAAAAAAAGAAGGTTGGCGAAGTTGTGCCGGAGCCAAAGAAGACCAAAGCACAAACACGAGGATGGCCATGAATCCTTTCTGGCGTAGCAGCGAATGAATGGCTGTGTTTTTGATTAGGACGGTCTGCATCAGCGAGGGGTGAATGCGGTGCAAGGTAAATTAATTATCTGTTACAGCCCTGTATGCAAGCGACCGTGTGATTTGCAATTCGATTCACCTGCTGACCCGATCATGGCGCTCGACTGCATGTGATAATGTTCAAATCTTCATCGTCAATTTTCTTGCTGTCACTGGCGCACTTTTGGTAAATTGCGAGTATGAATAGCGACCAGAATATTATCATTTATAACACGCAGGATGGTAAAGCATCAGTTTCGTTGCTGGCGAAGGATGGTTCTGTCTGGATGAACCAAAGTCAGCTCGCAGAACTTTTTGACACCTCAGTGCCGAACATTAGCATGCACATATCTAATGTATTGGAGGAGAATGAACTAGGGGAAAATTCAGTTGTTAAGGATTACTTAACAACTGCCGCAGATGGCAAAAATTACAATGTCACTTTTTATAGCCTGGATATGATCCTGGCTATTGGTTTTCGCGTGCGCAGTAAGCGTGGTACACAATTCAGACAGTGGGCGAATCGCAACCTGAAGGAGTACATGATCAAAGGGTTTTTGATGGATGATGAACGACTGAAAAATCCAGATGGCCGACCCGATTATTTTGATGAACTGCTTGCGAGAATACGTGACGTCAGAGCTTCAGAAAAACGCTTCTATCAAAAAGTCAGAGATTTATTTTCATTAAGCAGCGACTATGATTCCACGGATAAAGCAACCCAAATGTTTTATGCGGAAACGCAAAATAAAATACTGTATGCAATCACAGGAAAAACGGCTGCTGAGATTATCGTGAATCGAGCGAGCGAGGATAAACCCAATATGGCTCTTACAAGTTGGAAAGGAACCATAGTTCGTAAGCAGGATATTTACATCGCTAAGAATTATCTTACGGCGGACGAAATTGACAGTCTGAACCGGTTCGTAGTTGTTTTCCTTGAAACAGCGGAATTACGCGCCAAGAACAGGCAGGATATTACAATTGGTTTTTGGAAGGAAAGTGTGGATAAGATCATCGCACTTAACGACAAGCAATTGTTGAGTCATGGAGGTAGCATCAGTAACGCTCAAATGGAAGAAGCCGTAGAGGACATCTACTCAAAATTTGACGCAAAGAGAAAGTTGGATGATGTTGCTGAAGCTGACAAACAGGATATGGATGAACTCAAAGCTTTGGAGAAAAAAGTGAAAGAAAAAAAGGGTTAGCAATCACCCCAGCGTGTCCAGCGAATTTCCGAAGTAATACTTCTCAGATGCCCGTATAGTTCGACGGAGTAATATTTTTCAACTCCTCTTTAATCTCCGTACTCACATTCAACTCATCAATAAAAGTTGAAATAGATTCCTTCGTAATCGAAGCATTTCCACGTGTCAAATCCTTCAACGCCTCATACGGTTTCGGATATCCTTCACGGCGCAAAATAGTCTGAATCGCTTCAGCAACAACCGCCCAATTCGCTTCAAGATCCGCTTTCAACGCAGCTTCATTGAGCAGAAGTTTGTCCAAACCTTTGCGCACAGAATTCAACGCGATGAGTGTATGTGCAACCGGAACACCAACGTTGCGCAGTACAGTTGAATCCGTCAAATCGCGCTGCAAACGGGAGATCGGAAGTTTTGCACTCAGGTGTTCGAATATCGCATTCGCAATGCCGAGATTGCCTTCCGCGTTTTCAAAATCGATCGGGTTTACTTTGTGCGGCATGGCCGATGAACCGATCTCTCCCGCTTTTGTTTTCTGGCGGAAATAATTCATCGAGATGTATGTCCACATGTCGCGGCAGAGATCAACGAGAATGGTGTTGATGCGTTTCATGCCGTCGAAATACGCAGCGAGATTATCGTAATGTTCAATTTGTGTTGTCGGATGCGAACGGACAAGCCCAAGTGATGTAACGAATTCATCACCGAATTTTTTCCAGTCGGTTTTCGGGTACGCTACATGATGTGCGTTGAAATTTCCGGTGGCCCCGCCAAACTTCGCGGAGAACGGAACCATCGCGAGCAAACGCAACTGTTCTTTGATGCGTGAAACGAATACGTCAATTTCTTTTCCGAGACGCGTAGGCGATGCCGGTTGTCCGTGCGTGCGTGCAAGCATCGGAACATTCGCCCATTCAGCAGCAAATTTTTCAAGCTGCGCTACAATGGAATTTATCTCCGGAAGAAGAACATTGGTATGCGCTTCTTTGATGAGCAAAGGCGTTGCGGTGTTGTTGATGTCCTGCGAAGTCAAACCGAAATGCACAAACTCCAGGTGCTTTTCCAGTCCGCAGGCGCCGAGTTTTTCCTTCACGAAATACTCTACGGCTTTCACGTCGTGATTGGTGGTTTTCTCTGTTTCCTTAATGACAGCAGCATCTTTTTCGGTAAAATTTCCATAGACCTGTTTGCGGATCTCATCAAATTTCGCCGGCGAAACTTCTTTCAGTTGTTCCAAAGGAAGTTTACACAGGGCGATGAAATATTCTGCTTCCACCAGCAGGCGATAACGGATCAAAGCGCTTTCGGAAAAATACGGAGCAAGCGGCTCAGTCTGTTTACGGTAGCGACCGTCGATGGGGGAGATGGCGTTGAGAGCGGAGAGTGTCATGAAGCGGCAAAGGTAGTGAAAGAGTGGGAAAGGAGAGTAGGGAGTCGTATAAGGATAGTGGGTCAGTTTCAAATAATAATTACCACATGACATAGAAAACATAGGCATAGTTCAAAATGAAGCACACATAGCATTGCCAAAGGCAATGTTCGATGCTCATGTGAATTCAAACATTCTTACGCCCTGCAACCTATGTAAACTATGTCCCCTATGTGGTTGATAAAAAATCAAACTGGGCCACAACTGTTTAAGAATATACTTCAACAAAAAAAGCTCCCTGATTTCTCAGAAAGCTTTTTGTTACAGATACAAGGCTTAGAAGTCCCCGGTAAAACAATGTTTAGTTTTTCACTACCCGTAAAATTTTTGTTTCGTGCCCATCAAACACTTTCACGATGTAAACACCACTTTCTTCTTTGAGAAGATCGATGGAACTTTTTCCACTGGTGATAGTTGTTTCCTGTACAATTTCACCCAGCAGATTTACAATTGTGATTTGAGCCGGGAGAGCAGTTTCTATAGTATACAAACCATTACCGGGATTCGGATAAATTTGGGTTTCGGTCATCGAACCCTCTTCTGCAGGCGCCAGTCGTAGATTACTTCCACCGGACACCGACATGGATGAACAAAGTATGTTAGGAGTTGTACCAGCTACTACCTGGGTGATATTTAATTTATTGCAAATGGATAATGACCCGAATTTACTGATGGGTATAATGAACATATTCGGTCCAGGTTCTGTCATTAGGATATTGGTGAAATTATCATTGCTGCAACCTGTAACCCCATTAAAATAGCTTTCCAGCAAATAATGTCCCGATACGTTATCATCAGCAAATACATGCAATCCTACATCAGCTGCGGGACCTGAATTCTGAAAGCTCAGGTTGATCGGCGTCGGTTGTGAAGATGAACTTGAAGTGTAATGATATTCGTTTATACCCGCGGCAGGATTTCCGAAAGCATCAAGTTTATAAACTGTGATCTCCGAATATCCCGAAACCAGGTCATTGCTTTCGGCGACGCCATAATACTCATACTGACCGGAGGGCTTTAATCTTTCTACAACTCCGTTTATTTCAAATGCAACAATTCCGGGCGAACCCGGGCTGATAAGCGTATTCCACAAAACAGTTCCAGTAGGACTCAATTTCATCATTAAAGAGGGGCCCGAAGCATTAGGAGTATAATCCGTAAATCCGCCGACAACATAACCTATTCCGCCTGCTAAAGGACAGTTGGCATTCTTAACCGAATTAAACCAGTTGCATGGAGTGCTGGTATAGTTTCTAAACGTGATCACGTTGCCGCTTGACGGATTCAAAGCCAGAAAGAAAGCATCAGACGCACTGCCATATATTAAAAAATCAGGGCTCATGTGTCCGACAATAATAATCTGACCATTGTGACTTGAAATAATCATATCGCGCGGTTCCATAAGAATGGCACTGCCACCGTTATAAAATGCAGACCAGGCCACCGCTCCGCTGGAATTGATCTTAATGACGTACATATCTGAATTATAAGAACCGCACATATAAATATCGAGCGTACCAGGATCCTGAACAATGGTTGGCCGGTTTGCCGTAAGTGCAGTAGCAGGAAAAGGAAAAGTGAGTGTATTATTTACACTACCGTCGGGAGCGAGAAAAGAAATGAAACAACCTTCGCTGTAAGCGCCTGCAACTGCATACGTGCCACTATTGACGGGTACTATTTCTTTGGCACAAACTCCACCCAGGAGAGTTAAGGAGGTGAGAGGAGAGGACGTGCAGGTACCGTTTTCAGCAACGAAATAATCCCGCTCAAAGCTAAGCGTACTATTAAAGCTCGGCATACTTCCGCCGGTTCTCGTTTTATCGATATGAAAAAGAGGGCCACCCGCCAGGCCCGCCATAATAAATCCACGGTTAAGGGGATTTAGAAAGGTCGTGTAACCGGATGTCATGGTTGATCCGCTTGGATACTGTGTTTGACCGTAAGGTTGCGCAGAAAGCAATAATGAATTAAGCGCAAATGGAATAAGAGTTAGCAATTTTTTCATGGGTTTGGTTTTTAAGGTAAAAGCCCCTGGTAGAATACTTTTCCAGGGTACATTGAAAGTTAGTTCTATTCTCTCTATCCCATAAAATCCGCAGGAAATATTATTTCAACAATTCGGTATTCACCCGCCTGAATTGCAGAAAAATTTTAAACTAAAAAGGTTTGTGGCATTTTTTTGTGGCCGTTTAC
>Ga0193752_1000212_pt1 | contig 68497 bp, 48 predicted proteins | sample H1c1metaG_FD_144924 | JGI IMG/M metagenome (GOLD analysis project Ga0193752, IMG submission 144924) | Soil microbial communities from a riparian zone of the East river system, Colorado, United States - H1c1 | ecosystem: Environmental > Terrestrial > Soil > Riparian zone | place: USA: East River... | reverse complement strand
CTTGATGAAATACAAAAGCCTGGCACAAACGTAACCAAGCCAAAGCGAAGTATGGGTAAGAGAGTGTAGGTACAGTTTCTTTTCAGACACGGGAGTTTCCCGAGCAAAGAATTATGGAGTTACAAAGTCTATGACAAACTTGCGAAGCAACCCGAAGGGCAAAAGAAGTATTGCGATTCCATCAAAGGGTATTACAAAAGAAATCGCAATTGTTCTTTTGGTTTGGCGGATGCCTTTGTCGGAATATTTGTTTGCGAGACCGATTTACCGTGCTAATAGTTTCATACTATTACGTCACATGTTGATACATTACTTAATTACAACCTCTGCTACTAAAACTTTAGCATTTGTCAGTGATGGAATATTTAGATATACTTTTTTTAGACCTAGCTGTGACGCCGGTTGCTTTACCTAGCTATAGAGTTTTCTATAGCTGCATAAACAGCCTTGACAGTATTCCTGTCCAGGTCTTTCGCTTTTTCTGAAAGTAATTCATATGGGACCATTAATTCTTCCCCTTCTTCGGATTTTCTTGATGTAATCCCATTTGTCTTTTTTGATTCCATCCAGGCTTTATGCACTTCTGCTGAAACAGTTTCGATATCTGGCAATTCTATCATATTATTGTCGTTTAAAGTATCAGTGGGAAAATTCTGTAACTTTTTTGCAGCCGCAGGAACCCATCTTTCAAATTTAATGCATTTTACTAGTCTATTTTCTTTCTTGTTTTGAACAAACTGGAACCGACAATTAGTTTATAGAAGTTGGGGATTATTTATTAAAAAAATTCTTAGATCCTCAGCTTCCAGTTTAATGAAAGCCGCGCAGGCTTTAAATTCATCCTTAGTATTAATTTCTACATTTTCTTTACCTCCAACAAGATAACTACCGTCATCAAATTTCATAAATGCCCAAACAGGTTCAATTACTCGTTTATTTTCTGACCACAACAACCATTCATCAACTAAATGTGGATATAATTTCAACATCTCTTCTATTTCTTCTTCGGTGATTTGATCAAAAAATTCCAGATAGCCTGACTCTTTTAATAAATTAACCGATGATATATTTCCCCTTTTCCGAAAGTCATAGGAAAGATGTATTATTTTTTCAATTGTGTGTTTTACTTTATTTTCCATAGTAATCTGACTCTCAACCTTTGGTCGGTGTAAATGCGACTGTAAATTGTCATTAAAGAAAGATTTTTTCTAAATAGTTTATCTATTTTATACAAATTTTCTTAATCTTTCGGCTTCTCGTTTAATAAAAGCAGCGCAAGCTTTAAATTCATCTTTTGTATTAATTTCTTCAAATTCTTTGCTTTCAGGTGAATGCCCAACAAAGCACCAACCATCATCATTATCTTTCGTAAAAAACCAGGTGGGGGTACTTCGTTTATTTTCTGACCATAACAACCATTCGTCAATTAAATGTGGATATAATTTCAATACCTCTTCTATTTCTTCTTCGTTGATCTGGTCTGGAAATTCGAGATAACCTGACTCTTTTAATAGATTAATCGGTGATATATTCCCGCTTTTTAGATAATCATACGCAAGATGAATTAGTTTTTCAATTGTGTCTTTTATTTTCTTTTCCATATTGGTATTATCTATCTTATCATTTTTGTACCATCAGAACTAAAGTGAAAACCATGCGCATCAATAAGGTGCTTTAATTCTTTCCAAAGCCCGGACCCTTTCGTTACTTGGTCAAGATTATTTATTCTTTGCGAAAGTACAATTTCATCTCCAGCAGCTACAGCCTCATCAAGAAATTTCATATTTAGGGACCATACTTCTTTCTCTGTTAAATTTGCAATTTCTTTTTCAGAAAATCTTTCTGCAAGCTGAAAACTATTATACTCCATTTCACCAGCGACTTTTTCATATCGTCCCATTTTTCCCAGTACTGTTGTCATTGCCTTTCTGGCTTTATTCAAAGCACCTACTCCTCTCTTAACCTTAAAGAAATTAACTGCAGTCTTAACATATTTCAGTTTGGTAATCCAGCCCATTGGTATAAAAAAGGACGCAACTTCCAATACAGCCATTTCCTCTTTTTTTTGCTGATTATGTACTTTTTCCATGAATCTGGCTATACCATCCCATCGTTGCAATCTTGCCCGCAAAAAGTCATTATTTACACGATCCATGCCTATTCCCCTGCTTCTTAATGTCCTATACAAGCTTTGCATTTGATTATGGCTATATGCCCGTATTTCTACGCCTCCTAGGTCTTTAGGCTTGTCTTTAGTTGAAGTTTCTTGAGGAGGGGGTTTCGGTTTAGTAGGGTCTGGTTTTTCATCTATAAGCCCCAATGGGTCATTAAGAGAAATCGGATTATTCAATCCAAAATTATATGGAGTCCATTCCCAATTGGCTTCTGCAATTTCATCTACTTGCCAAAACCGTCCAATTTGTGGGTCATAGAGTCTGCATTGCGTTTCATAAAAGCTAAGATCAAGATCAAGATCATTATTAAATTCAGTACCATTATTAAACTTATATCTGTTTTCTAAACTACCTGCGGCCTGTGAAGATATTCCCGCCATCGTTAACCCAAACGGGTAATAATGTGTCTCCTCCAGGATAGCACTTCTAGTATGAACCACCTGCAGATTATCAAAGAACACGTCAACTGGACTCTCGTTGCTACAGTAAATATACACAAAACCGCTTTTGACTGCTGTTAAATTCTGCAGGTCATTGTAATGATCATGTTTAACAACACTATTGGTACCAACCATACTTATCCGGAAATCCACAGCCTTAAACTGCTCATCAAAAAATATCACATTAATAAAAGCACGGGGCTTATTTGGATTGGCATTGTTCTGGTTGTTTTGCTGGCTTATCATGCTGTTGATGCCTGTAATACCCCCTGATGTGTTTATTTGTGCCGGGGTTATTATGCCATGTACTGCAGTAGCAGCGCCGGCTGCAGGTGCATTTAAAAAAGCGGTTAACAGGTCAATGATAGGTAAGGCATTATTACCGCTGGTGCCGCTTGTATTTTGATTGTAATAACTCTTTCCAAATACATCCAGCCTGTCGCCTGCCATTACTTTAAGGGTAATGCCCAAACCCATTTTATCAGCCGCTGTAGCATTTGCACCTGCGTTCAGCCGGTATAATTTATCGCTGTTGGCCGTAGTATTGCTGTACGGGTTATTATTATAGGGAGGACTGCCATTGTTGTTTTGATAATTAGTTATGTTAGCTGCAACAGATTTACTTACAATTTTTGTGTTGTCTATCGTATAATAATTGCCTTCCACGCTTATGGCTGTGCCGCCATTATAGGTTGCATCTTCAAAAGTGGCTGCAGGATAAACATCCTGTTGCTGCTCTTCAGTCAACACGATCCTTATATTACCCAGGTGATCTTTCAGCAGGTAGTCATATTGAAGGCTGGCCGATATATTTCCACTGGCAGGTTTAAAGCGTATCCTGCCTTCTTCATGCCCGGCAAACTGCAGCACATCATTTTCATAAACCATACCATCAATGTACAAGGTGGTTTTATCCGGCTTACTGTTTTCATGCACAATTTTTTTAAGCTTATTGCCGGCAGCATCGTACACATATTCTATGGAACCTTTCGCATCAACTACTATATTAACCGGAAGGTTTAAATGGTTGTAGGTTATACCGGGAGCCGGAACTATGCCGGGAGATAATATATTTTTGTTGAGATCAATAACCATATTTCCGTTTACATCATAGCTGTAATCGTTACCGGTATTGCCTGCATCTTTAAAATCGCCCAGTTTGGTGGAAGGGTCACTATATGTATCAGTAACCTTGAAAAGCTTATTGCTATTTGTGGCATACTCATAACTCAGGTTATCGATTTGAGAACTGAGGTTTATTTTCAATCCCCATTGCTGCATACGTTTTATATTGCCGTTTGCATCATAGGCTGTTAAGGGATCGTTGCCGTCATCTCCCATTTTCATATCAAAATTCTCCCCGGCTGTTTGATTAAAGCTTCCACCGGTATATTGGGTAAATTCGGCCTTTAAAATCCGGTTGGATGCATCATAGACAAAATCATATTTGCGCTTTTCGCCATCACCCTTGCTCTTCCAGGTGATGCCCTCTATATTGCCATTATACTGGGGGTTGTTGTAAGCCTGATTGCCAACAATACCGTTATTTGCTTTATCATACCCAAGGTCGAACCCGAAATAATTATTATTATGTACATCTTTAGCATATTCACGATTTGCTCCCAGTATCCAACCCCGTATATTATAATCATAAGTAAGGGTTTCCAGGTTATTGCTGCCCAATGTTTTTTTCTTCAGCCGCCCTGAATAGTCATATTCATTTTGTACAATGATCTTGTAGACAGGCATGGCATTGTCATTGACCAATGAATTGCTTTGCTTCTTCTCTATCTTTATTAACCTGTTTAGATCATCATAGGTCATTTGCGTAACAACAACTGTTGTTTGAGCATTCATTCCCTGTTTGTCCTGTTTTTGCACAAGTACCAGCGGTAACCCCGCCCAGGTGTATTGGGTGGTTATGACGTCAACACCCCCAGTTATGTTCGTGGTCTGAACCTGTATTACCCTGCCTTTTTCATCGTAAAACGATACCATATATAAATAGGTAGATGTACCCAATACTTTTACACGGCTTCCTGTAACCGTGCCCTTTAAATTGGCTGATGCTGTATTACCCTGTGCATAGGGCCACTGAACATTAGAAGCAATCTGGAAATGAGTATTGAATGCCGTATTGTAGGCCCCGCTTAGTGGATTGCCATACTGGCTCAGCCAGCTATAATCATTAAAAAAATTTCTCGTAAGTTCTTCGTAAGTGTAACTATTAATATTGGGGTAGCTGGTGCTGTTATACGCACCATTAAGATGTGCTGTAAGATTGTTATAATTGACAGGATCAATTATCAATCCCATAGATACAGTTCTGTTCAATTCATCATAGGTTGTGTACTGCCACTTTTGCTGAGCCCGCATATTTGCATCCTGCATCATTACAAGCCTGTCCCTGGCATCGTACACCATCCATACTTCCCCGGCCCCTGGTACTTTTTTCATGATCATTCTTCCCTGTTGATCGTATTCGTATTTAAAACAAAGTTCATCCGCAATGGCCGTTATAGATTGTCCATTCAGAAAAGCTTCTGTAGCTTTTGGAGATAGTACAAAACGCAACCTGTTAAAGTCATCATACACATAATAAGTACACAGCCAGCCGGTATGGTCATTTGCAACTGTATTGGCTATCTGCACTTTTTTGAGTATTAAATTTCCTTCCTTATCCTTGAATTCAACCACCTGTTTATTGTGCTCATCTGTTCTAACTATTTTTATTAATACTCCTGGCTGATAGTTAGTATTGTAAGCAGGAAGTACGCCATTAGCCGTTGAAATAGTAAATAGTTTTACAGCATTGCCTGGATTGTTAAACAGATTCGCCTGCCCGACACCTCTTTCATTAGCCGACCCCATGCTATTCACCCAGCTATTACCGGGTGCAAAGCTTTTAACAGGCCGGTTCAAAGGAGAAGGTTCAAAGTTTGTTTGGCCATAATAGTAAGTTTCACCTTGTGAACCATACTGTGCATACATAAAACTTTGCTGCTGCTGAAATGGATCAAGTTTAAATGCTCCATCCGTGGCAGCAGATGCAAAAGGAAGGTATTTGTATTTTTCCCGGCTGAATTCATCGTATATAACAGGGCTAACAATATCCTGTGCAACTGTTCCGCTTGCCAGGGAACCCTGTTTGGCTACTGTTTGTATGGACCTGCCCAAGCCATCCAGGTATTGAGTGACCTCTTTAACATCCTTCAGGGGCCTTGTCATAAGTACATTAGGATCCTTCTCCGGAGCAGTTGCATTCCAAATACGCACAAAGTTTACCTGTGTATTATAGGGATAGTTTGCTGGCAAATACTGGGCATCAGCACCCTGACAACTATGCAGTGCTACAACAATTATTAAAAAGAGCGTGATAAATCGGGTTGGTATATACTTACGCATGTATGTATAGTTTGATTGTGTTAAATATTTTTGTTTGGCTATTGGTAATCATTTTATTCAACCAGGTTGTTCATTGTTGATCCACTAATCTTTACCTGTGGTCCTAATGCTGCAAGCAGCTTCCCATCTGTCCATATAAAAAATTTATTTCCTGGTCCGGTCACATCCTGGTTTAAACTTCCGTTCTTATTGTTATCAGTGAGCCATTGAAATAAGGCATGCTGTTGACTACCCGATGTTTGCCGGGTGAATACTCCTTCTGAAATGATCACTTCATTATTCAGCCTGCTCCTGTACCAGTTCTTCAGGTCATTTTTTATGGAGAGAGTATACCCATCTTCATAAGAAGGCACACCGATCACGACTAATGAATTAGCATGTACTTCCTGCAATGAATCTATTGAATATAGCAATGAATCGTTTGATACGTTTTGCTGTATAGGTAATGTAAAGATCAGTATCTTCTTTCCCTGGAAATCTGCCATTGATTTATTCTGGCCTTCGATGGTGGTTACAGCGTGTGTGTATATGCTTTGGGCACAAGACATGGATAGGATAAAAAGGCATGAAATGAATGAAATGATTTTTTTCATAGTTATTCTGTTTATTCGATCCCTGAAAGATCTATAGTTATTGAATTACATGTTGCCGTTGATACATTCACATTATAAAATGTAGCCGATGCACCAGATGCTGTTTGTTTAAAACATCCCGATTTGAATATTCCATACCAAGGCGTGCCCGTTGTCCTGGAAATGGTAAGCGTATATACACCTTCAGGCACCGTGCCTAAAGATTGCAAACCGGTAGCGTTTACCACGTTAAATGTATACGTGACTTGCGTAACCAGGTTGTAATAAACGGCCGTATACCCGCTATATCCTGTTGGCAGCATGGTTGAAGTGAGGTTTACCTGCACGGGTTCTGCCGGGGGCAAAGGGCACGCCAGCGTATTTTGCCCTGCCAATATCCAGCGTGTTTGCTGATAGGTGGGACTACATGAATTCATATCCTGCTGCTCCTGCTCCTGGTATCCTGTATTTACACCCTGGGTGTTTTTCTGGCAACGTAAGGCTGATGCTGTGTTCTGCCAATAGGGGGTAAGATCGATACAAGGTGTACCACAATTTATTTGCTGGCCTACATAATTATAACAGATCTTTTTAAGTACATTTCCATCCTCATCACGTATAAAAGATAAGCGGTTAAATGCATCGTAGACATAATGCGCCACTTTATTATTAGGATCGCAAATGCTTGTAACACCAATGAGGGGCCAATAGGTATGCGTAGTAATTAAAACATTTTCTTTAGGATATACCCTTACCTCATCAATTTTAGCCGCGGTTATTGTAAAAGAATTGCCAGTATATAACTGTTCCGTAAAATTCCATTTTGTGCCATCCCAGGTATTATAGCTGATGGTATATTGTTTGGAGTTGGGTGGAGTAAAATTTACCGTGTAGCCTGTAACAGCAACTTTAAATCCTGTTTTGGCATTATTATCGGCTACACCATTGTTATCTGTTTCAAAACTATTATAAAAAATCTCGTCTGATGTGGCGTTTGTTGCCTCGAGTATGGGGTATAAATTGCTATATCCCCATAAATAAGTGCTCTTTGTATCATTTTCCTTTGAAAGTTCATTCACATTTCCGGAGGGATCATATTTATTAAACCAGATCTTTGGTTCCAGAGAACTTACATTCCCGAATGCTGATGAAATAATTTCAGGAAAGGGCATATTGCTGTTCCAGATTTTGTAATCTGTTCTTGTGGTAGCCAACAAAATATTATTCTTTGATACTTTTTTTTCTAATTGCGGGGCCACAATGTTCTTACTGATCATTAAGCTAGCTGCCGCAATGGCGTTAGACGATAGCCCGGATATGCTGTTATAATCCTTTACATACTTATACTGTTTTTGTTGAAGTGTATTATCGCTTAATAGATCAGATTCCTCTGTTGGAAAGCTGTATTGGGTATTGCCATAGGTATACGATTTTTCAGTTTTAAACTCATTGGCATTCTCGTCGTAGAGGTAACTCGTCGTTTTGTCCAAATGCACCCATGAAACATATCTTGGGTATGCCATGATATCAAATTGCTTCAAATTATTTGGATTGCTTTGGGGGTCATATTGATAGGATGTATTGGAATTGTTCCTGGATTGTATAACCAGGCAGTTATACCAGCTGAAATTCCGTGGGTCAATTGAATATTCATTGACGGTTTTAGAAACTGGCACTAATTGAGAACCTGATTTTTTAAGAATAGTTGTTTCCTGTTCAAGGCCGTTCATCATACTGTTATCTGCATGTGGCGCACCAGTGATCTCATTCCCATAAATGATCTGGCCGGGAGCATTATAAGCAGCACCATAAATATGTTCTGTGCCTCCATTCTCAAAATTTTCGCCCAGCGACTCCACAACACCTGTATAATTAATTGTATTACCACCACTCAAATAGTTTCTGAAATTTGAAGTTCCCTGAAGCCGTATGTATGTTTTTAGGATAGATCCTGCTATATAGGGTACATTACCCGGTTGCCAATACCCTCCGGTGTTTACCTCATGGACAACTATGTTGAAATAATGAAGATTAAAATTCTGGCCGGATGATTTTAAAGGATCTGATAGTTTATAATACAAATATTTTTTCACCATTGAGCTGTTAATACCATCATGATCAGTAATTTTTTTTACGCGTAAACCTGGTACTACTGTATTTAAATTTTGAAATACAAGGTTTCCCGGGCGATACTCGTACGTTAACCCTGCCGGTATCTCGCTAGTGGTGGATGTTAATTCGATCCTAAACGTGGCGTTACCCTGCAGGTTAACATTTGCGTTGAAGCTTTCATTAAATTTCAATGTTCTCGAAAACACCTGATTATTGTTGGTGATATCCGTTACAACGACGAATACGGTACTGTGCTGTTGATCATCTCCCTGTTGCCCAGCAGCTCCTGATAAAGTAAGATACTGCTGATATCCAGTTGAGATATACCGTGTAGTTGTTTGAGCACAAAATGAATTAGGTGTACAGGTTCCTAGAGCATAAATGGAAGTGGAGACCGGTGCCGGATAAATGGTTACATCTTTGTTTACTGTGTTTGATTCCCATTCAATACTGGTTGTGCCACCGGTAGGATACCTGATACTTTGTAACGTACCTTTTACTGCATGATTAAAAGAGGGTTCTTTATTGCCGGCATAAGGATTCTGAAAGACAGTGAACGTATTAGCCAGGTTGTTTTTAACAGCTGTACTTACTGCATCAACATTCATTGAATAGGGATCGGCAACCAAATTTAAAGCCGGTACGTATAACTGGTTATGCTGGCCGTTAAAATATCCGAAATGATCTTGCGCAGTTGAAAGCCGGGAAGGCATCCCATCCATATCATTATAAGTCATTACAGTTTCAAGACCATCATTGCCTGTTCTTCCTAAATTCAGTACACTCACTAAAAAAAGCCTTTTCCTCCCAAATCCTATGGGGTAGCTGTTATAATAACCATCTTCATAGGCTCCGTTTGAATTTGAATAGGTATAAGTCAGCAAAAACCGGTTTACAATAGCACCATTAAAGCTGAGCAAAATATTACTGACCGCTTTTTCGCCAATAACATCTTGTCTTTCAATATGTCCCAGCGTAACGGTAGTTCCATTACTGCAAATCACTGAACTCAGTACAACCCCCATATTAAATACTTCAGACTGGCAGGTTGTGGCAGAATTTCCGGGCAACGAACCCCAGGTTGTACCTCCGTTTGCTCCACTGTTTTCAGTTGAAAAGGTAGAAACAAATGTTTGGGTAACATTGCTTACGTAAGAATAACTGATTGCAGAATAATTAAAAACGATTGTTTCTCCATTGGGAAATTCAATCTTACTGATGTAATAAGCTACATCGCTGTAACTGTTATACATATTGGCCCTGGCACAGCCCGGATTTTGGTATTTAGATTTTTCCGTAGCATTAGGCCCTCCAAAATAATAAACAATACCATCAGGGCCCGTAAGCTTGAATTTATAAACAGTGTTTGCTACGTTTTTCTCAATTTTCACGTCACTGAAACTGGTTAATTTTAAGCCTGCTGGGGTCGGGCCCGTATGATCATAGAAAAATTTTCCTGATAACCCGTTTACATTAAAACGGTATTCATCAGGCTGTGTATTATACCAATCCGTACCGCCCATCGGCATCATTTGATAAGCCCACTGTGCAAGATCATTTTGATTGTTCATATTAGCAGGTGGGGTTTTTAAAGGAATATACTCATCATCCTCATCAATAACCGTCCTTGAAATTACCCCACCAATATTCAAAGTCCAGTTGATCCCCGTCCTTGAAGCAACCTCATCCACAGTTACGCCATTTGAGCTGTAATTCAACGTCAGGGGAATTTTTGTGCCCCCCGCAGAGATATCAAATAACGGAAGGGAAATATTTGCGGTGCCTGTATTTAAGCCGACATTCACATCTGCTCCTTTAGTTATCTGGAATGCATTGGGAGGAGGGGGCATAAATTTTGGCAACTGTTCGTTTTCATATTGGCCTTTGACCACAAATGCAGTAAAAATAAAAATGATCGTACTAATAATTTTCCTTGTTTGATTTGACATTTTATTTGATCAGTTTAATTATTTAAAACTATACCCCACTCTGAATAAAACCGGCTGGCTTACGGGCGTATGCTGCCGGTGCAACATATCATATAACAGTTGCAGGCTGGTTCCTTTAAAAAATTTTGTTTTAATGTTCAACCTCTTTGTAATACCTACCAGGCCTGCCTTTTGCCAACTATTGTAATCCTGGAGCTGTGATACGTTCTTAAATTGTGCATTGTAATTCATTTCAAAACCGCCGGTTATAAAAAATTGCTTTTTCAACCGCCAGTCAATAAAACTTCTTATTCCAAGCCCCTGATGAGTAATACTTATTCGTTGAATACTCCCTACACCCATTTTATAGCTTGCACCAACACCAACGATTGATTTATCATTAAGTTTATAACCCACACTTAAGGCTATGTCTGCTGTAGTAGGCACCAGCCCATTGTTTTTTGCAAACTGAAAATTGCTGCTATATTCAAGTCGTTGGAAAAAGGTTTTTGTTTTTTGCTCGTTGGGTTTAAAATTTGGTATCTCCACATCACTGTTACCTCCACCCGTTTTCATCACTTTATCCTTCAGGCTATTCAATGCAGCCTGTGCCTGCTGCATGTTCTGACTAAACACTTCTCTCGCATTGGGGCCGCCCGAAGCAAGCCTCTCTTGTATTATATTGTTTACGCTGTTCCTGGTTTGTAAACCAGCCAGATTTGGAATAGCTCCACTGTTTGATGATGATCCAAACAGCGAAGCCAGCATACTGTTCTTTTGGGTAAATTCCTTAAATGCGGGTATTTTGTTTAATAGCTTAAGTGCAAGTTCTTCGGCCTTCTTTTTATCGGAGAATAATTCTTTGTAATTACGTAGCGTTTCAATGTAATAATAAGATTCCTTATCAATCTTAGTCAGGTACTTGCTCTTGCCAAGATACTTTACTGCTTCATTTACCAATTGCTTTTTACGTTCTTTTATGAATTCTTCCACAGCTTCTGCATTGGATATATCCTGTTCCAGTTCATCCAGTTTCTTTTTTGTAGTATTGATCGGTTGTATAAGATTCTCATTGAGCTTTTCTTTTTGATCTTCGAGGTATTTTACACTTGTAGTTAACTTATCACGGTATTCGTTATATTTTGCTTTATATCTTTCGGCGATGGCTTTGCCTTCCTGTATTTTTTTTAATAAGGTTGTGAACGTTGTTGCATTGCTGCCGAACAGTTTTGCAGATGTTTCAGGGCTTACCTGGTCTAAAATTCCCTTGATCTTATTTTCCCACTTGCTGAGTTTGTTCAAGTTTTTTTCTGTTTTGCCGGTTATTCGCTTGCTGAACTTATCTATTTTTTTTTCTACAGCATCCAGGTATTTGATGGAAACTTTCTGTATATTGTCTAGCGACTGTAATGTGCTGTCAGACTGTGCTACACAGCATTGCGAAGTGCAAAAGATCAGGGCTATTAATAAGTATTTACTTGTAAAGGGGATTAGCATACCTGGTTGTTTTGAGGATTGGGTTTGGACTGTGCAAGCAGCCAAAGAGAGGCTATTTTAAAAGTGTAGTCTTTAAACAGCTGACAAAGAGATTCATCACCTATATTAAAACCATTAAGATCATAAACCTGTTCAAACGCTTCTTTAACAATAGCAGCAGCAATATCCTGATCTTTAACCAACCTACGGGCATAGCGCTGTAGAAGCTCATTGTACTTGACGATAATGTTTACCAAATTGAGTGAAGCTTTACTCATTGCACCTGTTCTTTTATAAAGTGATTCATCTTTGTGTAACTTTTTGCCCCCTAGCAAGTTGCAGGGTATGCCACTTGTTCAAAAAAATAACAAATCCTTGGGCTCACTCAATAGGATATACGAAATTTATGTCCAGCCTGTCCAGTTTTTGAGACAGGTTGATTTCGGTGGCATATATATGTCCGGTAATTGCACTATGCACAGTATCCTGTACGCTGACTTTGCCGAACATTACATAGTATTCTTTGCTATTCTCAATAAGTCTTTATAAAGTGGGTTGGCGGTGGGGATGAGTTTGGTTGTACGCTTGTATTATGCCAGTGAGGTACGCTGTTACTAAATAAATGTGCCTGATAAAAAACGGCACAGACCCAACTTAACCGCTACCGAAGGTGTTGGAAGGTTCGAACTCAGATAATAGAACTCAAGGAAACGTAGTATTCTATTTATCATCCTCGTGTAAAAAAAACAACATTCGGTTGCAGACTCAAAGTGAATGCTTCAAAATAATTTCATTAAAGTAATCACAACTATACAGAAAAGCCTTCCAGTAAGTTTATAACTCAAATATACATATTATTTTTACAAATAAACAAATATTTTATAAAAATGTGTATACTATGTGTATACTATTTACACAGATCTGCTTATTTCTTTACACCTATTGAACAATCGAATAAAAAATATTGACAGGGGTAACCTTTTAAAAGAGATTGTAGAGAGCAGTGGTGTCTCTATTGTTAACCTGGTTAAAAAGGTTGGTTATAAGGACCGAGCCAGTTATTATACCCATATTGCCAAACCTGACCTTTCTTTAGAAATCTTGTTTGCCTATGCCAAAGTATTAAAGTATGATCTGCGGGATGAATTTCCTGAAGTATCCCAATTTTTACTGGAAGAACCGGCAGCTGAATATATTACAAAACCGGAAACGCTAGATGAGGCTATTGTTTTAATTGATAAATGGAAGGAGAAATATTATGCGTTGCTGGAGAAATATAGTATACTACTAGAGAAAGGAAAGGATTGACAAATGAATAAATTCTGTCGCAGGCAGGTATAAAGAAAGGTATAAAGAATAAGAGCAGTAAATATTTTTATTTTTACTTTGAATTGGTTTGTACACTCCCAAAAGCTAATCCCAAACCAAGCAGAATTAATGAACCGCTTAACAAGCTGCAAAAAATTATTAATACTAACGCAAAGTATAAAAAATACTGGTGCAGCATGGTTCAAAACCGCAAAAATTAGTACTGACTTTATTGCTGTAAAATGTAGGACAACAGAAGAACTTAATCTACACTCACTAAACACAGCAGCAAAAATTAAAAATAAATCTTACAAGAGAGCTGTACCTAATTCCTATTCTATAATTAACTGTGTACTTTCCTGACGTTCCTGAATCGACTTAAACTGATTCATTCTTTTAATGACTACTAGTTTTCCATTTTTGTATTTGGGATTATCTCTGAAATTAGGATCATAAACCTGTAAAATACATACCAGTCTTTCTTGATAGATGGATTTTTATTTAACCAATTATTGGGGGATACTTTCAGTTCAGAACAATTACACGAAAATGGCAGATTAATCATTGTTTTAGGTTGAATTGTTAACGATTTCGTTAACTTTTTAGCCTTAACAATCAGTTTAAGAGGGCATAAAAAAGTCTAAGCCCTTAATTATAAGTGGCCCTCACTGGCGCAGATATGCGGCTTAGCTTTGTGCGGATGCGTATCTGTGCCTTGCTTACTTATACAATCAAAGGCTCCATCTGCATTATTCCCAGTAGCCTTTACCTTATAATCTGTTGCACTACTGTATTTCCAGTCTTCAGGATTATTAACAAAACCAATAACCGATACTGTCCGGTAATATCTCTTTATACTCTTTTCGTATAAACAGATCTATCCAGTTAGTAACCGAAAAACTTACAAAATACAGTTTGCAATTATCACTGAACTTATACTTTTTGCTCATAAACTCCAATATACAAAAAGAGCGGGTGCTTTTATATTTGAGAAGCTTTTATTGGCACAGATACGCCATCGCTCATTTGCTCGGCCGCATATCTGCGCCAGTGGGGCATTGATTGAAGTGAAATAAAAAAGCCTTTATTTTCCTCCTTCCTCTTCATAAAACAAAACAGGAAAACCCAGGAACGAAAATATTTTCCTCACCTGCGGTATGGTATAGTAATACCCGGTTCTTTCTCCAAGCTCCTTCTCAAAAGGCTTTAACCACTTTTTTAAGGTTTTGTAGGAGATTTTGTACAAAGCCATAAGTTCTTTCAGGTTATGGGGCCTGAGTTCAATGGAATTTTCCATCGTTGTTAGGGTTTGGGTAGGTTTCATAATCTTCGAATTATAATGGAAAAAGCTGGTTTAGCTGATGTATATTAATTATCCCCTTCAAATTCAATTCGCACCTGCGATATCCCAATGCCGATCATTTGCCGGAGTAAACTTAATGATAAAAAATAAAGAGGGTAGCGTAATAATACGTGCCCGGGAAAATGTTTGCACATGATGAGAACTTTTGGAATTTCCAGGCAATTGTGTGGAATTGTGTGGAGATGAAAGGAAATGTGTGGAAGGCCGCTTTTGCAGCATGGTATGTTTGTGTTATAAAAACAACCGGCAATTTGGTTACAAAAAACAAGCGTTTTTTAAAATGAAAAGAAAAAAATACTAAAAAAAGAAAATCAAAAATGAAACGTTACAGTTTCCAAATTTTTAAAAAAGTTACAAACACAGCTTACAATGAAAACAACAAAAATAAAGCGTAACCCCGTAGGGCTTGTGGAACTGAGAAAAAGTTTTGCATTGAGCCAAAAGCTGATGGCCATGTACCTGAAAATAAGTATCAGTACGCTTAAGCTGGTAGAAACCGGGCGGAGATTATTACCAACCCATGCTTTAATAACCGTGGCCGGACTGGAAATGCAGTTGGCCTCTAAAAAAGAAAATATTGAATTTAATACTATTCATCCTCTTGAACATACTTACTACGCAGCTTTTAAAGAACAGTATCACCCATTACAAGCCAGGGAAAACAAATGCAGGACAGATAAGAAATCATTGCAAAACAAATTGAATTTAATGAAATGCAATTATCAAAAGATAAGAGCAGGATTACAGATCATAGACAGGATGATCGAAGAAAATAATATAATGGGCGCAGAGCTACAGGAGTGGCAAAAGGAAAAGAATAAAATAGCCGGTTTGCTCACTAAATGCGGGCTACCGCTACAACTAATGATAATAGCCAGGCTGGAGATACTGGAAAATGAGATCAGGTTGTACGACAAACTAAAACTACAGCTATCAACAGAATTACCGGGATTCTTATAATTCATAAACTCATTTTTAACCATCAAAAACAAACACCATGTACACAGTTTCCTTGTTGACAAACAGGCCTGATTGCGAGGCGCTGATCGCTATCGCCACGGCCGAAAAGGATGACCTCAATTACCGGAAAACCGGGTTGTTGCGTCAAAGCCAAAACGCTACTTTAACTTCTGCTGAAATTGAAGCAGAGTTATCGTCGGTAAATGCTGAGCTATCAGCCTTGCAAACCCTTATTGATAACCTGCCGGATGGCTCTATTAAAGAGGATACCATCCGCAGGTTTAAAAAAGCAGACTATAAAAAAGTGTTGCTTGAAGGCCGCAGGGGTAAGTATGGCGTGTTAAGCATCCTGGAAAGGGAGTATGATATCGCATGTATTGAACACGATATCGCCGAAGCAGATGCTTTTATTACTGCCGTTACCGACAGGATGACTGCACTGTAAAGTGTAGCCAATCACTCCCCGCCCCGTAAGGCGGGGAGATTTTTTTTAAATTTTAATCTATTACGATGCATAATTTTAACCTGGATAATAACACATTATCTTCCACAATAGCAGGCACATTATTAGTCTTATTATACAGTGTAAATCCCGGCGAGTTATTAAATACAGTAATCATCGCTGCCACTGGTGCTTTGGTAAGTTTTATTGTTTCACTGTTTTGCAAATATATCTGGCATAAGATAACCGAAGAAACAGATTGATAGCACTAAGGATCAGGGCTTTGAACAGAGTACATAACATGATAATACTAAAGGAATACTATCTTAAAAATAAAAATCACCTGATAAAACCAGGTGATTTTTTTTGTACACAGAAATATTCCTGTTTAGTTTTTCATTATTTTAATTGCCTGGCTTATACCTTCTATCTTTATAAGGTACATACCCGCAGAATACTCTCTCACTGGCGCAGATATGCAGCTCTCACTGGCGCAGATATGCGGCTCTCACTGGCCTCACTGGCGCAGATATGCGGCTTAGCTATGGGCGGATGCGTATCTGTGCCTTTGAATACTCATCCAATCAAAGGCTCTATCAGTATTATTTCTAATGACCCTTTTCCAACATCATAATCTATTCATAAGCCAAATAATAAAGGCAAAAGTTGTCATCTACTTTTTATCATAGTTCGCCACTTCTGCTTTTACTTTGGTCATCTGTATGTTTTTACCGGCTCCCTGGATAAAGGTTAAGTTATGACCCTCTCACTGGCGCAGATATGCGGCTTAGCTATGTGCGGATGCGTATCTGTGCCTTTGAATACTCATCCAATCAAAAGCTCTATCAGTATTATTTCTAATGAACCTTTTCCAACATCATAATCTAATCATAAGCCAAATAATAAAGGCAAAAGTTGTCATCTACTTTTTATCATAGTTCGCCACTTCTGCTTTTACTTTGGTCATCTGTATATTTTTACCGGCTCCCTGGATAAAGGTTAAGTTATGACGCCCGGCCATTGCAGGTATTTTTACCGGGGCTTTAAAACTGCCGCCTGTTGTAATAGTTACATTATTAGTAAGAAGTACATCATCAAACCATATTGATAAAACGGATGAACTTATAAATCCTTCACCGGAAATTATGATCCCGGCATCAGGTTTTAGTATACCCACAAGATCTGCGGCCTTACCATTTATCAAAATTTGATGATTATCAACCGGCATCCCTGGCTTTGCTTTAAACATGCTGTATGGAATACCCGCAAAATCACCAGGCGCCAGGATGTAGGCCTTTATATCCTGCATATTGGTTATTACGCCTTTCACCAGGTACCCCTTTGGTATGCTCTGCATAAGAGGTTTATTCATTTTGGTAAATGAAATATTTTCTTTGCGGAACAAAACATCCTCTGTAACATCAACATCTTTTAGTGAATAATTATAAAGCGATTGGGGATCAGACACGCCGAACTCCATTATTTTATTCTCATTAAACCTAAAACTATTTATTGTGCCTCTACCCATCACAAATAACCTGCATGCAGGGCACCTGTCTGGCCCCAGGTCGCCAATAGGAACCCGTGCTCCGGTAGCAGGGTCTACGATCAGGAGCCTGTCGTCATTTACAAAAAATGAAGGGTACCTGGTTAACCTGCGGCTATTGTATTTCCACAAGCCTGTTGCACCGCTGCTGACATACACCATACCGTCCAGGTCAAATGCAAAATCGTTGACCCATTTTACCCGTGCGCTGCCATCCAATCTTCCCCAGGTACGGCCACCGTCAGTAGAATTAAAAACACCGCTCTGTATTGTACCAATGTAAACATCATCGGGCCTGTAGGGATTAAATTTTATTACCTGAACCTGGGTTCCGATAAACGGTGAAAGGCTTAATCTATTTGAAGCGATGAGGTCGCTTACCTGTTGAACCGCATCCCAGGTATCGCCGCCATCAATGGATATCATCACCTGGCTGCTATAAGCTTCAACAGATAACAGCAGGTTTGGGTTGTCAGGCTTTACGGCAAGCATCGCCCGGTTCTTTATACCGTCATTCCTGGTGGAAAGGCCATTGATACCGGCCATCAATGGACGCTGATCAACAGGGTTAAGCATCATTACCCCGTTTATTTCCCTAGCCCTTATCCTCAACAGCCTGTTCACATTGTTTACCCTAACGGGCTGGTAGATGTAAATAAAGTCATCAGCGGCTGAATATACCACATGGGGTTCATCAACCAATCCATCATTGGGGCCTGTGGGGTTAAATGTCCAAAAATTCTGAAGCCCGGGGTCGTTTAGTTTGGCAATTTGATAACCCGATGAACTTACCTGTAACACATATTGTATAGTACCTTTACTGAAAAACCTGTAATAATCGCCGGCAGGTAATGTGGCTGGAATACGGGGGTTTAAAGGAGGGGTGAAACCTCTGCCAAAAGCCTGGTATGCAGGCCCGCCCGGGGGGAGGCTAAAAGTTGAAAACATGGCTTCACTAAAATCAGATAGCAGGGGGCCGCTGGCCTCAATGTGCTTGGCTTCCGCATACTGAACCGCTGCTGTCCAGAGTCTTCCTCCATTTGTACTCGTCCAAACATTATTGTGCCAGGTAGTAACATACATATCTTTAGCTGTACTCCCAAAATTCTGAACTGCTACCCCGTTCAGCTCCAAAGCATTTAACCCTGCCCTGCCGCCTGCCACAGATACCCAGCCCCCGCCGGCATTTTGTAATTGTATACCAAAATCACCGGCCAGCATTACAGGAGCCCCTGTTGTAGGGCTGAACAATACATCCTGGGGATCCTGGTGGTCGAGGGTAAGTATGCTTGCTGCCGCCCAGTTCCACGATGAAGGATTATTAAAAGGTAATACGATACTAAAAAGATTGGTTCCCTGGGATACATAAAGCGTAAAGTTTGCGGCGAATGCAGTACGGGCACATTTTACAAATGGCGGCATGTTAGATACTGGTATACTTCCCGGTAATGGATTAAAGTTTAAGCCTCCATCATTTGAGTATATCAACTGGTTACTGTAGTTGGTTAAAAAAATCAGGTTGTTAGTTACTGCACAAATAGCGTGTGCCACATTACCCCCCGGTGTAACTCCCCTGCATGTGATCCAGGTAGCTCCGGCATCCGTAGTTTTATATAAGCCCGAGGCCGCTGCCGCAAAAAATGTTCGGTTGTTCATAGCTTTTACCGAAATAATATCAGCATCAATCCCGGTTGTTCCCAAACCAATATTGCTGATCTGCGGGAGCCATGTAATGCCTTTATCATTTGTTACCATCAACCCATTATCAGTACCAACTATGGCGGTATTACCACCAGGCATCCAGCTTAATTCCCATGCGCCTGTACAATTTGCTGTTACTTCTGTCCAGGTAGATCCTTTATTAGTTGAAAGCCAGATACCCGAACCGGGCAGCAAGCGGGAATCCCTTCTGGACGTAACAAGTATAAAGTTTGGGTCGGTTGGGCAAAAGGCAACTGTTATTAAACGAAAGGCTGGGAGGCTTTCCATCCTGGCCCAACTGGTACCTCCGTCACGTGTTTCCCAAAGGCCAGATTCACCACCTGCAGCCAGGATATGATTGGGGTTACCAGGTTCTGCATCCAGGCAGCCTATATAACCTGCAAAATTGTTGCCGGTAATAGGCACCTCGCTTAACACAGATTGTGCACCCAGATAATTACAACAGCATATGGTTAATAAAAGTAAAAGGGTTTTCATTGTCATCTTTTGAATTATTAATATTAATGAAGAATAAAAATATCTCACTGTAAATTGTTCCGGCTTTCTGCTGCATTAAATTAGTTAAGTACCGTTGGCTGAATTAACCACACTCCAATATAGATTTTTCAATTGATAATTTATAATAATTTATTAGCTTTACCCCTATGCGTAAATCACTTTTAATTATTGCACTCACCTTAGCAGCAAAATTTTCATTTGCCCAAACCAGGATCAGTATCGATTATGTAAACGCCTACATGGGCCAAAAGGTAGAAGTATGCTCCAAAGTATACGGTGTAAAAGCAACCGAAAAAATTACCTTCATTAACCTGGGCGCAGCATTTCCAAACGCTCCTTTGACTGTGGTAATTTTTGCTAAAGACTTTCCAAATTTCAAAGGCTCAGTTTAAGATCTTTATGGTAATAAACAAATTTGTGTTACCGGCACATTAGCTGAGTATAAAGGCAAACCTCAAATTGTATTAACAAAACCGGAAGATATTATTGTTCAATAAGATGACTCTTTACGAATTTAACGATGCCGATGAAGCCGAACAGCTTGAAGCTGTATGGGCTGGCACCCATATTGCCGACCGGCAGATGATGAGCACAACATTTTACTATACCAGGTTTTTAGTTTTTATGTGGAAGTATATTACCACAGGGAATATAATATTATAAGAAGATTCAGATCTTTTAGCAGTACTGAACAATTACAACCGTACCTGGGCCAGATAGATGTTTTAAAACTCCTTAACTCAGAATAAAGATATTCAAGTGTTAAAATCTTAATTTACGTTCGATGTAATCCGGTTGCAAACCGGGAGAACTGAAAAGTCACAGGTGATCCCACAGGATTGCTTTTATAAATTAATCATTACGTTGGAAACAACTGCGCCACACTTAAGGCAGTTGGGCCACACTTAAGCTAGTTGAGAGGGCCAAACTTAAGCCAGTTGGTCCAGTGGCCCGCCTAAAAACCTAATAATTAAGCTACCTGAGTAACAAAATTTTCAGAGAGGTGATAAAATGCAGTTTGATTAATAGGTGTCATACTCCTGGGCTGAATAATAATTCTTGCTGCCTCAACATTGACAGAAATTAATCCCACATTGTTTTCTAATAATAAGGATTTATCCACCCTATGAATGAATTCTGCAGAAATAGCCAAAAATGTTTTATGAGAATAGTTTTTGTACCTAAGAGCCTGATAAAGCCCTTGTCTCCAGTCCTTTAGCTTTGCTTCAATTGAATAAAATTCGTTAACAGAAGGTTTAAAGGAACCTTTAAAACAGAATGATCCATCCTTATGATCCTTAAGAAAATTATTAAGTTTAAGAAAATTTATTGCCTGGTACGCTTTATTTTTCTTAAGAGAGTTTAATTCTATGAAATCCTCCACAACAATCTTACTCATTTTCTTATTGAAATACTCGCTCAGATAATACATAGCTTCAAAATCCTGCAAAACGCTATTCCTTTTAATAATCTTTTTTGCAAAAACCAAATCGGCAATTCCTAATCCAGAGGAAAATTCTTCAACAAAGTAATTTGTATTGAAAGTATCAGCCATGCTAACCTTTAACACGGGAATCATATCTTTTTCAAATCTAAACATACCTTAAAATACTAGTTTATTTGTTAAGTTCTTCAAAAACTTCCTTCCAGGTTAATAAATGCTGGTAATCAGCCTGTTTAAAAATAGAAGGTAATTTTTTATAATTGTCAATTGCTTCGTTGATCCTTTCTAAAAAATATGCGATTCGTTGATCCGGTTTCTTGCTTCTTATTGTTTTCACCTCTGAATTAATAAGTTCAAGGAAATGCAGCTTTGAGTTTTTCGATTCAATAGCGGCAATATAATTTTTTCCTCTACAAAATCTGCAGTCACAATTACCCAAGATTGAAGTAATTGCTTCTAATTTAGTCGGTGTTTTTCTTTCAATCGATATGGTCCCCAACAACTGTGGAAAATAATATCGCTCATACATGTTAAATGCTTCAGATTCTTCTTTATATAAACCCTCATAAAAACTGTCAAACCTGGCTGCACCTGATGAAAAAGCGGAAACCCCTGCGCATAATAAACCAAGTCCAATCATATTAAGTCGACCAGCAATAACAGGCTTGCCTGTTGAAGCTTGCAATTCAACCAAAGTCTTGACATAATGATACAAAACTGTGCTATTCGTTTTATTATCAATACAATCTACATAAATAAAAAATCCGTCACAATCAAATGCCGAAAAAAGGTTGAGTAAATCTGTTCTATGTGCCTTATCCAATAAGCTATCGCCATTTAGGCAAATTCCGGCATATATATGTTTGCTGCCAAATTCCGTTGATGAATTTTTATAGTCTATACTTTCTTTTAATAATTTAATATCCAAATCAAACCACTCATCAACAGGATTTTTTGTCCTGGTTGCCGGAACATTAGTATTGTGAATATAGTGGTATGGAGAAATCAAGATATCTGCACCAAGCTTAACCTGTTCGTCAATAACCTGTTTAACATATTCCCGTTGCTTTAATGCTGTCTTAAGATAATCGGGTGTAATAACTTCAAACTTAGGAGGTGCGTAAGGCAGTGCCTGCAATCCTTTTATATCATCTTGGGCCGGATAAGCTAAACGCATCGTTGCAGGATCAATAAGAACTCTAAACCGTTGAAATCTTGTCATTGCGACCAGGCCTTTTTGTTGAATCTGATGATTTGCAGGAAACTCAACAAATAGTGTATCATTATTGTGTTTTAGAAACTCTTCTAATACAGATTTTTCATTCCAAAGCCTATGAAGAAACTTTGGTTCCAAATCATATGCCGGCATTGAAATTAAAGGCTCCTCTGAAGTCAACGCTAAACCGATTGTGTAAGCACTATTGAATCTTTGATATGGTTCCTTTTCAAGTAATTTTAATATAATATTCTCAAGCTTGTTATTAATCATTGGAATCCACCTTCTAGGAGGAATTGGATTTGCTGATTTAATTTTATCAAGGAGTTCGGGTAAAGAAGAGAATTCATAAGGTTTTTGGGCCGTTAACATCTCATAGAAAATAACCCCAGCTGTATAAAGATCACTTCTCTTATCAATGTTTTTGCTGTCAGTAATTTGTTCAGGGGACATATATAAAGGTGATCCAATAAAATCCCCAGTAGTTGTAATGGATGTATAATCTATGACTTTTGATAAGCCAAAATCCAAAATTTTTATATTTCCAGCATCAGTTATGAATATATTTTCAGGTTTAAGATCTCTATGAATTATACCTTTATCTTCATCATCACCTCGAACATTGTGTAAGGCATCAAGCCCAGAGAGGATTTTATTGAATATATCCTTAGCCTCTTTTGCAGGTAATGGTATACCGTTCATATACTTTCGTAGTGTGTTACCTTCAGCGAATTCCATAACAAGGAAATAAGAAGACACTCCCATGGTATCTTCCTTAAAATCATCAATGTACTTTATTAAGTACTGATGATCGACGGATTTCATGATCTCGATTTCCCTTTTTATCCTGTTATTTTCGCCATGCTCCTTATATTGCGTCAGCACATAATCTTCTCTAAAAATCTTAATTGCATAAGTGATACCGTCTTTAGTTGCTTTATAAACAGAACCAAAATTTCCACTGTCTAAAAACTCAATAAAGCTATACCCATGGATTGTGGTTCCTAAGACACTCATAAGTTTGATTTGGTTAAGTAGCAGAAAGAGAATGTAAAATTATCGAAAGTATCTTAAGATATATAATACTATTTTTTATTTGAAAAAGCCTTTATTTGGAACTTTGCACCATTTTTAAACCAGTGGGTGAAGACTTACGCCAGTAAGTGAGACACTTAAGCCAGTTTGGTGAAGACATAGGCCAGTTGGAGGGACAAGTAGGCAGTGTGTAACCCTACTGCGGGTAGTGAGGAGTCAGTTCTTTTGTAGTAAAATCAAATATCTCGACATTACGATCGTTCTAATACTCAACAATTCAGAATTTACAAACGTAATTGTAAAGAAACTTATCAAATTTTAGTGTTTCACAGTAAAGCATTCATGCCGAATAAACAAATTTGTGTTTCTGCACTTTTGTAAAGGCAAACCACAACTTGTTCTAATAACGCCTGGTGAAACACCAGTGATACAGAATTAATTACTATTTCTTCTTTGGAATTTTTCTATCGGTATTTAGAGTCTTTTTATATTGAGCTATTTCATTTTCAGTAATCTTATCTAAAATTTTACCTAAGGCTGTATAAGATTTTCCCATAGATTCTAATAGAGCATTTATTGTGCTGATTTTCATATTAGATTTTCCTGAAACTATGTCTGAAATACTGGCGGGTCTTAATCCTGTTGAACTGGAAATTTTACCATAGCTATCATCTATATTTCCACTTTCCTTTCCCTTTTTTTTATTTAAAAGAACAATACGCTTATTACTCTCAATGAATTTTTTGAAAGCATATCCAAATTTCAATTGCAAAATTTCCTGTTCTTTAGATGTAGCCATCCTGAAAAGAACAAGAATTTTTTATTTTTTTTGTTACGGTGTAGCGTAATATCAAATAATTATCTATATTTACCAAACTAATGGTTTAATTGCTATTGATTAATTTATATTTTTGCGATTACTTCACGAACTAATTTGAAGCATTCGCTTTGAGTCTCGTATTGAAACGTCGGAAATTTCATTGCCACGAGATAATAAGTAGAATGCCCACGTCTTGGCGTGGGCTCTCTTATTGTGGCAGGGCCTCCGACGGCCTCAATGCGGTAAGCTGAGTCTGCGCTATTTTTTTGCGCCCGGAGTTTAGTATATACGCACATTTCAGTTCACGCTTCCGTCCTCAGCTTGCATTTTTTGTAATTTTTTAATTAATGAAATGTTGCAGGCTAATTTATCCCTCGTACAAATTATTGTCCGCTATGATGTGCCTTTGCATCGCTATGCCCGAAGGCTGGTAAAAGATGAGGTTGTTGCTGCTGCGCTTGTTAAAGAAGCGTTTGAACAGATATATGATCTCAACAGTTTTGATACTGATGAAATCACACTGCGCAGTATGCTTAAAGGCCATACTTATAAACTGGCTTCCCTCTGGCTGCTTAGCCAACCTGTAAACAATCCCCAAAACAACTAAGCATGCCCACCCTCTGCAACAATAAACAAATACACCTGCTTAAAACGGTTTTTATTAAAAAGCCAAAGAACCCAACATAGGCCTGGCACAGGCACTCCGTTCTCCTCCACGCATGCCGCCGGCATCATTCCCCTCTCCCTTGGAGAGGGGTTAGGGGTGAGGTCCACAACATTTTTAATTAAAAAACCCAACTGCAATGAAATGCTTTTATTGCTTATTGCTAATGCTATGCCCATACTTTGCTATGGCGCAGCCCCCCGTTTTAACTTCCATATCCCCCGGCGATAAAGTGCCTGACATCAGCTTTACCAACATGCTTAATTATAAAAGCCCCTCAGCAAAGCTATCTGCTTTTAAAGGCAAACTGGTAATACTGGACTTCTGGGCTACCTGGTGCAGCAACTGCATTAAAAAATTCAACCTGCTGGATAGTATGCAGCGCCAGCATTCAGGTAAACTACAGGTAATACTGGTTAGCGGCACAGGTAGCCGGGACAGTAAGGAAAAAATTGAGGCTTATTTAAACAAACACCGCAATAGCGCCGGTGCAACATTTGCCATGCCTGCTGCGTATAATGATGAGCTTGTAAAAAAGTATTTTCCCCATACCGGTGTGCCGCATTATGTATGGATAGGTGCCGGTGGAATTTGCCTGGCCATTACCAAAAGCGAGGATGTTACCGAAGCAAACATCCATGCTGTGTTACAAGGTACCATTCCGGTATTTAACAGCCTGGCCTTAATGGAGGATTTTGATTTTAACAAGCCGCTGTTTGCAGATGGCAATGCCGGTGATGGCAGCGGCATGATGGCCCGCAGTACCCTCAGCCATTATATACCGGGCATGGCACCTGTAGCCCGCTATAGCCGCAATAAAGATAACCTGGTAACACAATACAAACTGGTAAACCAGCCTTTGCTTGAAATGGTAAAGAAGGCATACGATCTGATCATAAGAAATGACCGTATTGTTTTTAAAGTAGCTGATAGCGTTAAAAGTGTGCTGGTACCTGCCACCCCGGGGGCGAAACGGGCGGGCAGTTTTACCTATGAACTCATATGCCCGCCTTTGCTCTACAACGAAGCGCTAAAACTGGTGCAGCAGGACATGCAACGTTATTTTGGATTATATGCCACCTGGGAAAAACTGCCTGCACCCTGTTATAACCTTACTGTTGATACAACACTGGTAAAGCCTTATATAAGCAAGGGGGGCAAAAGCCTGAACAAACTATACGACCCTAACAACAAATACCTGCAAAACGGTAAACTGAAAAGCCTTGCTGATTACCTGAACCACACCACGCAGCATTATGTACTGTTGCAAACCGCCACGCCTTATATGCTGGATATATCCCTGCCAAACCTTGCTGAAGGAAACGATGCAGCATTGATACAAGCGTTGGCAAAGATGGGCATTGTGCTTACGCCAGCCACAGCCACGGTATCTCAATTTGTAATTCATCAAACACCAAAACCAACATTATGAGAAAATTTATTTTACCGGCAGCCATGCTGCTGCTTTCACTTGCTGCCCGGGCACAGCAATGCAAATGGGTTGTGCTTAATGAAAGCGATGGCAAGCCCATAGCCGGGGCCGTTATTTTATTAAAACAGCAGCACTTTAAAACCGTAAGCAATAGTTTGGGCGCTTTTGAGATCAGTTGTGCCTCCGGCGATACCATGCTGGTAACAGCCATTGGTTATAAGGAATATAAAATTGCAATAGGGCCGGCACACCGGCTTGTTGCTGTAATAAAACTGGTGCCTGTGGTAAAACAACTGGATGATGTACAGGTAAGCACCGGCTACCAGCAATTACCAAAAGAACGGGCCACCGGGTCTTTTGAAGTGCTCAACAATAAACTGCTGAACGAGCAGGCAGGCACCAATATTACCGACCGGCTGGAAACCATTGCCAACGGCATGTATTTTGAAAAAAAGACCAGTGCAGGTACCAATAAAATAACGATACGTGGGCTTAGCACTATACAGGGCGCCAGGGCACCATTGATAGTGCTGGATGATTTTCCGTTTGAAGGCGATATCAACAGCATTAACCCAAATGATGTAGAGAGCATTACCACTTTAAAAGATGCTGCTGCATCGAGCATCTGGGGCACCCGGGCAGGCAACGGTGTTATTGTGATAACCACCAAAAAAGCAAAGCTTAACCAGCCGCTGAAGGTAGAGCTGAACAGCAATATCACCATCGGGCAAAAGCCCGGCCTGTTCTATTATAACAATATCAGTTCCCCGGATTTTATTGATGTGGAACAGTTCCTGTACAGCAAGGGTTTTTATACAAGCCAGGTAAACAGTACCGGCAAAACACCACTATCGCCGGTGGTGGAACTGCTTATAAAAAAAGCAAATGGCAGCATGCCTGCTGCCGAAGCCGATGCCCGTATCAATACTTACCGCAGCCAGGATAACCGTAATGATTTTAACAGGTACATGTACACGAAAATGGTAAACCAGCAATACGCCGTTAACCTACGGGGTGGCAGCAGCAAAGTGGCTTACCTGTTTAGTGCGGGGTACGATAATAATATTGGCAGCCTGCATGAGCAGTACCAGCGGCTAAGCCTCAGATCGGAAAACAGTTTTACATTAACCAGCAGGCTTCAACTTACTGCCGGAATAAACTATGCACAAAGCATGGCAAAAGCCGGCCGCACCGGCTTAAACAGTACCAGCACGGTAAACGGCAGCCTGCCACCTTATGTGATGATGGCCGACAGCGCAGGCAATGCCTTACCGGTAATGAAACAATACCGGCAGGCTTATACCGATACCGCTGGCGGTGGTAAACTGCTTGACTGGAATTATTACCTGCTAACCGACCATAGCCATGTTCAAAACATAAACCGCATCCATTTGCTAACCGGCAATATTGGCCTGCAATACAAAATAATAAGAGGGCTTTCAGCTACTGTTAAATACCGCTACGAACTACAAACGGGCGATAACAGCATTTTGTATGGTGAGCAGAGTTTTGTTGCCCGCAACCTGGTAAACAGTTTTAGCCAGCTTAACCGCAGCACCGGCGTGGTTACCTATATTGTACCCAAAGGCGGGATACTGGTAAGCAACAACAACCGGCAGCAGGGTTATAACCTGCGTGGGCAGTTGAACTATGCAGCCGTTTTTAGCGATCATGAAATAAATGCAATTGCCGGGGCCGAACTAAGGCAAACGGTAAACACCGGCAATACATACCGCACATATGGGTACTACCCTGATATATTAAATTACAGCCCGGTAGATTATGTAAATCAATACCCGGGCTTTGTATCCGGCTCCCTCACCAATATACCCAACGACCAGGATTTCAGCGGCACCAACAGGCGTTTTATTTCTTACTATGGCAATGCTGCATACACTTATAAAAAACGGTACGGGTTTTCGGTAAGTGGCCGGCGTGATGCAAGCAACCTGTTTGGGGTGCGTACCAATGATAAATGGACGCCGCTGTGGAGTGCCGGTGCCAGTTGGGATATAAGCAAAGAAAAATGGTTCCGCTTTAAACCTCTATCCTTTTTAAAACTGCGTGCCACTTATGGAGTTAGCGGCAATGTAGACCCATCCAGGTCTGGTTATACCGTACTTAGTTATACCGTTAGCTCTACGTACACCTTGCTGCCTACAGCGCTGATAAGCCAGTTTGCCAATACCGACCTGCGGTGGGAAAGAACAGCCATGCTCAACATCGGGTTTGATTTTAAAGCTTTTAAAAACCGCCTGCAGGGTTCAGTTGAATACTATCAAAAAAAAGGGAAAGACCTGTTGGGTTTTGCTGCTGTTGATTACACGGCTGTACCAACAGACCGCATTGCAAAAAATGTAGCCAACATGCGGGGCAGTGGATGGGATATTGCATTGAACAGTTTGAATATTGATAAAAAAATTCAGTGGAGCAGCAGTTTGAATTTTAATACCAATAAAGACAGGGTAACCAGCTACTATCTTTCAACAAGGGCTGCCACCAGCTATTTAAATGGTGGCCTGGGTATTTCAGCAGTAGAAGGAAGGCCTGTATATGGCGTGTATGCATATGCCTGGGCCGGGCTTGATAAGCAAACCGGCGACCCCCTCGGTTATGTGAACGGGCAGCCCAGTAAGGATTATAACACACTGCTGGCAGCAACCTACCCAATAGACAGTTTGAAGTTTATAGGCAATGCACTGCCCGTGGTTTTTGGTTCGCTGGGCAATACCATTAGCTACAGGGGGTTAAGCCTTACAGTGAGGTTGAGTTTTAAAGCAGGGTATTATTTTTTACGAAACAGTATTCACTACAATAACCTATTTGGCAGCAGGCAGGGGCATGGAGATATTGCCATGCGCTGGCAAAAGCCCGGAGACGAAGCATTTACCAATGTACCATCCATGGTTTACCCGGCTGTAAGCCGCAGGGACCAGTTTTATAACAATGCCGAAATACTGGCAGAAAAAGGGGATCATATCAGGCTGCAATACATAACGCTCAGTTACAACCTTAAGGCCTTCTTTAAAAAACTGCCGGTATCAACTGCCGACATTTATATGAATGCAAACAACATGGGCATTGTGTGGAGGGCAAACAAAAAAGGCATTGATCCTGATTACCGGGATAATGCCATTTTACCTGCACCCAATCTGGCCTTTGGTGTAAGAGCATCTTTTTAATCATTAAAAAAACATTATCATGAAACAAGTATTTATAGTATTCTGTTTGTTGCTGTTAATATCCTGCAACAAATTTTTAGACGAAAAGAATAATAAAAAGCTGGTAATACCGGCTACATTAACCGACCTGCAGGCTATCCTGGATAATACCAATACCCTGGTGATCAATGACCCGTACGGAGACGAATTAAGCTCCGACAATTTTTTTATGAATACAGCTACCTGGCAGGCACAGGCAGATTATGACCGTGGTACTTATGTATGGCAGCCTGATAATTTTAATTTTCCAAACCCCAATGACTGGAGCAACCTGTACAGAAAAGTATATTGTGCCAATACTGTGTTGGAAACGCTGGAAAAGATAGAACGGACAATAATGAATAAAACAGATTGGGACAACTTAAAAGGCCAGGCATTGATGATAAGGGGCAAGGCTTTTTTACAGGCAGTGTTGTTGTGGTCGCCGGCTTATGATGCTGCAACGGCCAATACTGATATGGGTATACCACTGCGTTTATCTTCAGACTTTGCTGAAACAAGTACACGACCAACTGTGCAGCAAACCTTTGACAGGGTGGTAACTGACCTTAGCGATTGTATACCCTTGCTGCCCAACCGGGGGGTGGCAGTTAACCGTAGTTGTAAAGCTGCTGCGTATGGCTTACTGGCCCGTACTTATTTGTACATGCATCAATTTACAAAAGCTGGTTTTTACGCAGATTCTTCTTTACAAATAAACAGTGTGTTGTTGAATTATAATACACTGAGCACAACGTCAGCTTATTCAATGCCCATACCGGCTACAAACCCGGAAGTTAATTTGTATAACGGGGCATTTACTGCAGCCTTAAGTAATACCAACGCAAAAGTGGATACCTTGCTTTACAACGCTTACCATGCAAACGATTACCGTAAAACCATTTTGTTTAGGGCTAACACCGACGGCAGTATTGCCTTTAAGGGGAGTTATATAGGTGCAAACGGGCAGTTTACGGGAGTAGCTACTGATGAAATGTATCTAAGCAGGGCTGAGTGTTTTGCTCGTAACGGCAATGCTATTGCTGCCATAGCTGATCTGAATGTATTGCTTAAAATGCGTTATAAAACAGGTTTGTTTATTCCGGTAGCTGCAGGTACCAGTGCAGAAGCACTGGATATTATTTTAAAAGAAAGAAGGAAGGAACTGTTACACAGGGGCCTGCGGTGGATGGATATAAAAAGACTAAATAAAGAAGGGGCTGCCATCACACAAAAAAGGATCGTGAATAATACTGTGTATATATTGCCGCCCAATGACCTGAGGTATGCATTGCCCATACCCGATTATGTGATCAGTATTTCCGGAATGTCCCAAAACCCACGTTAGTTGTTTTTGTTGAGGTTAAAAAGAAGCCCCGTAAAAAATACGGGGCTTCTTTTTAATTGACAACAGCAGATTAATTACGCCTGGTAACTGCTGCGGTTATCAGGGCGTTTTCGCTTGTGAACTCTTCCAGGTATTCCTGCAGGTCTTTATCCGTAGATATGGTGCAGGGAATGGTACCTAATTCATCGCATCCTTCTGCAGGTTCCACCCCTTCCCAGTTCTCAGGGTTTTGCAGGTCTTCCATTTCAACCGAACTGGAAGTGTAATGATAGGTGTTGAAAGTTTTTGTTGCTTTACCAGGTACGGTAAAAGCAAAAAGGCCGGCCACTGCAACAAGCAGTGCAACCAGTAAGGGAAATTTAAATTTTTTCATTTTAATAAATTTTAATGATGATGAAAAAGTGCAGGGGGTTTTATTTTTTTTAAACCGGCTGCGGTTAAATAATAGTGCCTACTCTGTCAGAGGTTTTCAGCTTGCTTCCTCATTACGCGTAAATATTTTTATCAATTATTTTTATGGCTGTTCCTGTAAATGCCGGGCGTTACTCCATAGTGTTTTTTAAAAGCACGGGTAAAATTGCTGTAATACCTGAAGCCAATACTTTTACTTACCTGTTGCAGATCTTCATCACTCTGTTCAAGTAATGTTGCTGCCAGTTGCATTCGCCTTTCTTTGAGGTAAGCATATATGCTGGTTTTTACAACCTGCTTAAAGCATTCTTTAAGCCTGCTTTCACTCATACCTGCCTTTGATGCCAGGTAGCCAATGCTATGATGTACCTGCAGGTCGGCAATGATCATGCTTTTTATCTCTTCTATAATTTCAATATCAAATGCTGTAAGGGACATGGTAATCAGCTTAACCGTTTACCTGAACAAAATTGCGGGGTATCTATATTCCTTTCAGCCGCATTTTATACCCTGTTAGTCTTTTTTTATAAGCGTAAGCTGCACCCGCATTTTTTTTGCAGTAATGCCAAATGATCTTTTAAAAGCAGTATTAAAGTGGGAAGCGTGGAGGTAGCCGCAGAGGCCGGCGATGGTTTTTATGGAGTGGTAATTTTCAACAACCAGTTTTTGTGCCAGCTTCATTCTTTGCATTTGTGCAAATTCAAAACTATTATACCCAACATGTTCTTTAAATGCAGTTTTGAATTTGGTGGTGCTCATGCCTGCAATGACCGCAAGCTTATCAACTGTGTGGCGAACAGCAAGGTTGCCTTCGATAATATGCCTGGCCTTTTCAATGCATTCAATATCATAGGCGTACAGCAGGGGCAATGTTTTATTTTAAAAATCAGCATTTCTTTTTTATTACTATACGTACATATACGCTATATCATCAAAAAAAATTTCGTAAATAACTGCTGTTCCTGATAGATAAACCGGTTATAAAGCTTCAGCCTTTTTTCCGGTTATGGTTTTAAAAAAAAATTATCCATACAGGTAAATTTACGCACACTTCAAAAAAACTAATTGCCAACTTAGCTGCTGAACAATTAACCTTAACCTTAAAACTAAACACCATGCCTACTAACAACATCCCTGCAGCAAACAGCCACCTGATCGACCTGACTACGGCTTCAGCACTTACATCAACATTTCGTTCAAACCGCAACAGTGTTCTGCAAACCCAATTCCAGAGCCAGGATATGCTGCCACTCAGCGAAACATTCAACAGGAATGATATTGAATTATTGCTGGCCCAGGATAATTGTGAAGCCCTGCGTATTTATTATGGAATGGATACAAACCTGCAACTGCATGCTGTACTGGTAGCAGTAAATGAAGAGAACGAAGATATCCTGCCATCAACTTTTTTAGATAATGGAGAAGATATCATTGTGGAAGAAGGCCAGCGCTGCCCTATAATTTGTCCGCCGGCATCTCCATTAAATAGTTAAATTTGGTATATGTTTTATTGGATATCTGTTTTTATGAGTTTTAGCGTGTGTATAGCAGCTGTTATAGCTGCTGTACGCATACGCAATTTAGATCCCGTATATCTCCCCTTTATTTTATGCATTTGGATCGGCACTATCAATGAGCTTATAAGTTTTGTATTAGCACAGAACGGTTACGCTAACATTGCCAATAACAATATCTATATATTGATAGAGGGAATATTGTTGCTATGGCAGTTTAAAAGATGGAAGATCATTAACAGCCGGGTGTTTCCCACCCTTGTTTTGTTGCTGGCCGGAACCTGGTTTTATGAAATACACAATTTGCACGCTTTACAAAACCTGCATTACTGTTACCGGCTTTTATATGCCGCCATCATGGTGATCTGTTGCATTAATTTCAACAACAAGCTTATTATAAGCCATGCCAATGCGCTGGTAACAAATCCCGGCTTCCTGATATCCACCGGCTATATTCTTTATTTTATACCCAAAATTGTTGCTGATACCTATTGGCTATATAATGCAAATAGCTCAATAGAATTTTTAACAGCTGTTTTTTGGGTGATGGCAACTACAAACCTGCTAATAAACCTGCTTTTTATAACAGCAATCATATGGATACCGAGGAAACCGGACTATATCACATTTTGATCTTTACGATCGTGGTAACCTGTGGCATTTTATTATATGCTTTTATCACCGCTATTTTGCAGCAGGTGCAGTATCGTGTACAGCATAACCGTGAAGTGGAATCAGAAATACTAACCTGTGAAAAAGAGCGCCGCCGGCTTGCTGCAGATATGCATGATGACCTGGGCCCCATGCTATCGGCAGTTAAGTTGACCTTGTCGGGTATACGTAAAGAAAATGAGGCAGACCTGGAACTGGTTGATGAAAGCATGTACCGCATTGATGAGATAAGTGGTAAGATACGGACACTTGCAAGGGGCCTTATGCCTGGTATTTTGATCGATAAGGGATTGGCAATGGCATTGCAACAGTTTATAAAGACACTGCGTGTACCGGGTGACCTGAAAATTGAATTATTGTTGCAGCCAATACCCATACTTAATGTAAATGCTTCTATACATATATACCGCATTGTGCAGGAAATAATTCACAACTGCATAAAACATGCACATGCACACCTCCTGGTAATAAAGCTATATATACTTAAAGATCAACTTATACTGGCAGCATCAGACGATGGAATTGGATTCAAAAACACGAAAAAAAAACAGCAGCCTGACGGGTACGGCCTTACGAGTATAAAAAACAGGGTTCACCTGCTTAATGGCAAATTAAACATGCGGTACAGGCCATGTACCGGTTATTTTATACAACTGCCACTTGCCTGTATAAAAGAGGGCATAACAATGGTATAAAATACCTGAAATAATTAAAACTGCATGCATATGCAAACTCAAGATCCTACCATACGAATTATCATTGCAGATGATCATGAATTTTTCAGGAAGGGATTTAAAGCTGCACTGCAACATGAATCCTCTGTTCAGGTAATTGCTGAAGCATGTAATGGAAAAGAACTGATCGAACTTGTGCAGGTATATACACCGGATATTGTTTTTATGGACATTAAAATGCCTGTACTTAATGGCCTGGAAACAACAAAAATACTGACATCAGCTTACCCGCAATGTGCTGTTATTGGTTTAAGCTCTTTCGAAGAGCATTACCTGGTTGAAGATATGTTTGCAGCAGGTGCTATAGGATATCTGTTAAAAGATGCAAGCAAGATCCAGGTACTGGAAGCCATAGAGGCGGCCATGAAAAAACAAAAATATCTTTGCAATACTATAAGCAGATTAATGAAAGAGCATAATACTGATTACCCGGTTGAACCGGGCAAAAGAAAAAAAACTTCCCTTACGCCCAGGCAAACACAAGTACTCATTCTTATTTGTGAACAAAGGACAAGTTCAGAAATTGCGGAAATTTTGAAATTAAGTAAACGAACCGTGGAAGGATTTAGGAAAAAGCTATTTGAAAAAACCAATGCGCAGAATGAAGCAGGGCTGGCGATATATGCTATCAATAATGGGATATACAGGCAATCTTAAACTAGTTATAGGTCAGTACCATCATATCAAGGCCAACCGGGTCATCGTTTTGAGCAATGTCTACCATTAAGACCATCACCAGTAACATTAGAAAGATTATTAACACTGGAAATGAACTGAATAGAAACAGAACGTAAAATAAAAAAGCCCTGATCTTTCAGGACTTTTTTTGTATCGGGGAGCAGAGAATTATCTAACCAGGTTATTACTGATTTTATTAGTTTCAGTCATTATATGCCTGAGATGTGATCAGGAAAATGACAATGTTTCACTAAGATTTTGTCCCAAAGAAAGTAATTGATGCTGTTCGCTAAAATGCAAAAGGTCAGGACCCTGCTTATTCCCCGAAGAAAATAGTTTACTGAAACTATTGGTTTTATAGTTATTTTGAAAGATAGCCAGAATTAGCTATCCTGAATTTCCTTTTTCAGTTTCAAGTCCTAATAAAAAATCAAAGAGGTTTATTTCAGTTGGTATCTGCAGTTTTTTTCTCAGCCTGTACCTGCTGATCTCCACACCCCTTACAGAAATATTCATTAATTGGGCGATCTCTTTGGTGGAAAGATTCATCCTTAAGTAAGCAGAGAGTTTTAATTCATTGGCACTGAGTCCCGGGTATTTTACTTTGAGTGCTGCAAGAAAATCACGGTGCACATTATCAAAGTGCATGGCAAATTGCTCCCACTGCTTATCTATTTTATCTTCTTCACTGATAACACGTATGATCTTTTTCAGGTCGTCTGAATCCTTTTCATTCCCGGTTTGCTTTTTTAGCTTAACCATTTGGTCTTTGATCTTTTCCAGCAGTTCTCCTTTTTGTACAAGGTGCATAGCAACAGATGCCAGCTCTGTATTCTTGTGTTGTATGGCTGCCTCCAGTTTTTCATTTTTAAGTTTTACAATCTCTTTTTCCGTTTTTTCCAACTCCAATTGGTGCAGGTATTGCAGGCGCTTTTGTTCTTCCTCATGCTTTATTTTCTGCTCCCTGAATTTCTTTCTCAATAATATATATAGCCGGTAATTTCCAAACAGGAAAACGCAAATATAAAATGCATAGGCCCAATAGGTTTGATACCAGGGCGGCAATACAGAAAAATGATAGACACCGGCATCAGATTCATTACCCAGGTTATTTCTTGCTTTTACTTTAAATGAATAATTGTCTGTGGGAAGATTGGTATATTCTTTTTCTGTTCTTTTAGAGAACTCCGACCATTTCTCATCAAAGCCTTCCAGGAAATAACTGTACTCGATATTGGACTGCTGTGCATACACCGGTGAAGCAAATTCAAAATGAAATGAATTCCAGGAATGGCTTACTTTATTCCTTTTATTATTGATGTTACTGTTTTCTTCATTCACTTCGCCCATATAGCCTCCAAAAAGTAAACTATCCTTTGCATTAATAGCCTTTACTGCAGTGATCTGTACCTGCAACGGGTATTTTATTTTTTTATACTGGTCATAGTTGATATGGTAAAAGCCACGTTCGCCACCGATAAAAATATTATTCTTATTTACAGGATAGATATGTTCAAAGCCGCTCACAAATTTGTTTGTCAGTTCCGGAAAATAAATGATCTGGGGTTTTGATGCAGCCATATCAACCACACCCATTATCTTATCAAATACAAACCAGATATTACCTGAACCATCTTCTTTTAAATACCGGATATTCTTCCTGCCAAAAAGATCATTGTAAAATGCAGCAGATTCAAATTCATCTTTTATTTCGTTGTACTCAAAAATACCATTCTCGGTTGTAAGCATTATCCTGTTCTTGATCTTGAATATATAATTGCCATTGGGAGATAATACGCCTTCTTTATGTGTATAATATTTTGTCTGCGGCGCATTTCCATTTAATAATTGTACACGGTAGATCCCCTTATATGGATGCGCCACCCATATACTGTTATTATCCATACATACAAACCTGGCAGACTCAAAATGCGCAACCAGGTGCTTATCAGTAAACACACCATCTTTATAATCAAAGAAATTAATACCCTGGTAGGTGCCGGCCACCATAATAGAAGAAGGCAATACATTATAATAAGGCAGAAAGGTCCAGAAGCCGGTTGTATTATCTATGGCCTTTGCAGTATTGTCTTCAATTACAAATGCACCGTCATGATGGCCCATCATTAATTTGCCGTTCACTTCAGATAAATTCCAAACCTGGCCCTTGGTATTGTTAACCGAAGTAAAAACACCTTTTATATAACTCAGGTCTTTTTCATCATAAAGTGCTGTCTGGTACAAACCATTTGAAGTGCCAATATATAGTTTGTTGTTGTGGATGCCTGCTGCATACCCCGAACCTTCGTTGAAGTAATCAGGATAAATATGTTTGATCGCATTGTTGTATGCAATAAAATCAATTCCATTGTCCAGGCCAAGCCAGAGGTTTTTTTCCTTATCAAGAAATATGTCGAGTATATTATTATTCTGTAAGCCCTCTTTCCGGGAGAATTGCTGAACCAATGCGCCTTTTTTATCAATGATATAACAGCCATCTAAATTTGTTGTAAGTGCAATGTGATCATCATTCACCATGGCCGATGCAGAAATATGCATATCAGGAATATTATCCAGGAAAGGAGAACGCATCTTTGTTATGTTATCCCCGGCAAGCAGGTATATGCCGTTTTTTATGGTTGTAAGAATAGCGCTGTCCTGCCCGATAGAAGTTAATGATGTGGCAAAATAATCAGCAGGTAATTCATTCTTTTTCAAAAAAGGGGCCCATACCCCGTCTTGAAAAGAAAGTAATCCTTTATCAAAATCCTGGGCGATCAACCGGTTATTACACATGGTGATGAATCTCCAGTGCGTACTTTTATAAATAGTACTGTGGGTTCCGCTTATCTGGTATATTTTATTACTGGTTTGAAAAAATATCCAGTCCCGGTGAAAATAGATCTCCCATACATCTGTGAACGACCTTTCGTTTTTTGGAAGCAACTCTTTCAGCGAATGATAACGGAGTTCCCCATTCTTTGCAGGTGAAAAATATCCAAATTCGTCCTGGCCACCTACATACAGTTTATTGTCGGGCCCAAATTCAAGCGATCTTACGATGCTTTTATTGGGGAGCGGGTAAGTTTTCCAGTTAATTCCATCAAAAGTCAATACCCCCTCGCTATTGGCAAAATACAGGATGCCTTTTTTATCCTGCCGTATCTGGCGGTTCTGGGCCCCGGCTTTATAGTACTGTTTCGAATAGTTTATAATATCGGGAAGTCCGATGGTATTTTGTGAAAAGCAGTAGTTATTCAGTATCAAAAGAGATACTAATGGAATTATTTTTCGCATCACCGTAAAATTCCTTTAAAAAAGTGGATGTGAAAGTAACAAAATTTAAATGATGTAGTAATGAAGTGGTGAAAATAGCTTAAAAAAGCCCTTTTAAAGATTATTGATGTAGTACTGATGTATGGATTTTCTATCCAATTGAGCAATTAGGTTATACTTTTACCCTGCTATAATTCTTTTTGGTAAACCAAACTAAACGATTGCGTATGAAACTTAAAACTGCTTTATTGCTATGTGCATGCATGTGCCTGTTGGGGCTATATAATGCAACCGCACAAAACTTCGCCGTCAGCGGAAAAATCACCTCTCAAACTACAAATGAACCCTTGTCGGGGGCCACGGTCTCAGTAAAAGGTACCAATGTGGCTTCCTCTACCGACAAGGATGGTAATTATTCCATTTCTGTACCTAAAAAAGGATCAGTATTGCTCGTAACATTTACGGGCATGGCTGCACAGGAACAGGTTGTTAACGGGCCGGGCACTCAGAACTTTAGCCTGGTACTGGTTACAGGAAACCTGGATGAGGTTGTTGTAATTGGCTATGGCCAGCAAAAAAAGAGCCTCCTGACAGGTGCTATTTCTTCTGTTAAAGCTGATCAGATCAGTACCGTTTCCAATACCCGTATAGAACAGGCGCTCCAGGGCAGGGTTGCAGGGGTTTCCATTGCACCCCAATCAGGCCAACCGGGATCAGGGCTAAGCGTCAAGATCAGGGGCACTGCCTCTAATAGTAATACCGGCCCAATTTATATCATTGATGGTATTAAATCCGGGGGTATTGAATCTCTTGACCCTTCCGAGATCGCATCTATCGAAATACTGAAAGATGGAGCTTCTGCAGCTATCTACGGTTCCGAGGGTTCCAATGGTGTGATCATGATCAGCACCAAAAGGGGCAAAAGGAATTCCGGGGAGATCACCTATGCCGCCCAATACGGAAGCCAATCGGTTAAGGACAATTACATCAAGATGATGAATGCATCGCAATACCAGCAATACCTGGTAGAAGCAGGTGTGAATGGTGCCCCTACACTGGCAGATGTTGCAGCCGTTGGCAATGGTACCGACTGGATAAATGAAGTTATCCAGACAGCTCCCCAGCAACACCATTCATTATCATTCAGTGGCGGAACCGATAAGTCAACTTATTATCTCGGTGGAAATATATTCACACAAGATGGTATTGTAGGTGGCGAAAAAGCCCAGTTCAGGCGTTACACGGTACGCATTAACAGTGACCACAAAGTAAAGAACTGGCTCACCATTGGAGAAAATATCTCTTTTTCGCATCACACCAGGAAAGCCATTTCTGATAACACGGAATTTGGTTCTATTCTGAGCAGCGCTACGGTAATGGATCCCATGACACCTACGGTATACACAGGCGGACTGCCCACACATGTACAAAATGCCATTGCAGCAAATAAGCCATTAAGAAAAGATGCAAATGGTAATTATTATGGTATTTCAAGCTTCTTAAAAGGAGAATATGGAAACCCGCTTGCAAGAATAGAAATGGCAAGGGGACAGAATGTTCAGAATAAAATATTTGCCAATGTATATGCAGATGTAGATATTTTAAAAGGACTGAAATTTACAACCCGCTTTGGCATAGATGCGGCTTTCCAGACAGGCCATGGCTGGACACCCACTTTCTGGTTCTCTGATGAAAGTCAGAATACCATTGCAAATGGTTATGATTACAGTGATACCTGGACCAGCTGGCTTTTGGAAAATTTTGCTACTTATAACAAAAAGACCGGGAACCACAATTTTACCCTGATGGCAGGAGCCAGCCAGCAAAAAAATCATGAAGTACATATCGGCGGAAGTTATTCCGGTTTGTTTAAGGAAGAGGATAAATTCTCTTATGCTGATTTTGTTCCGGATGCAACAGACAGGATCGGAAGTATTATGTTCGATATAACAAAGGCATCTTTTTATGGAAGGCTTATATACGATTACAAAGCAAAATATTTATTCAGTGCTTCTGTAAGAAGAGATGGTGATTCCAGGCTCCCCCCTGATAATCGTTGGCAAACTTTCCCGGCTTTTTCAGCAGGATGGGTATTTACAAAAGAAAATTTCTTTCCTGAGATCCTTGCCCGCAAGGTCAATTTTGGTAAACTTCGCGGAAGCTGGGGCCAAAATGGTAATGTAGGGGTCCTGGGATTATCCGATTACCTGAATGCAATCGTTGCTACTGGTCTATATCCTGATGGCAATGGTGGATTTCTCGTAGGAGCTTACCCGGCCAGGCTTGCAAATAATGAACTCAAATGGGAAAATGGGGAACAGTTCGATATTGGCCTTGACCTTGGAATGTTTGGCAGCAAATTAAACTTCACAATTGACTATTATAAAAAGACAACTAAGGGACTTTTAACAGCAGGTGTGCCACCTATTTATATTGGTAATGTTTTAAGCAGGGTAAATGCAGGCGATGTAGTTAATAAGGGCTGGGAATTTGACGTAAGCTATAAAAATATACCTAAGCGTAATGGCTTTGGTTACGAAATAGGGGGTAATATTTCATTCAACAAAAATGAGGTTACCTACCTGAATCCTAACACCCCGCTTCAGGGAGGAGGAGGTGTTGGAACAGGCTGGACTACAAATTATATGAAAGTAGGCGAACCCATTTGGTATTTTAGTGGTTATCAAACCGACGGTATCTTCCAGACACAGCAGGAGATCACAGATTATATTACAAAAACCGGCATAACCGGTTATGCACCAAAACCCGGTGATCCCATTGTTGTGGATGTGAATGGTGATAAACTGATAACTCCGGGCGACCAGACCAAGATCGGTTCCCCTCATCCAACATTCATTTATGGTGGCCGTGTTAATCTTTCCTATAAAGGATTTGACCTGACCGTTTTTATCCAGGGACAATATGGCAACGATGCTATCATGGGCTTTAACCGTTTAGACCGTGCAACCGCCAACAAACCTGAATTCTTCTTTAAGAACAGGTGGACAGGCGAAGGCAGTACCAATACCTGGTTCAGGGCCGATGCATCCAATCCTTATATCTATAACAGCGACCTGATGGTATTTGATGCTTCTTTTATGAAGATCCGTCAACTGCAATTGGGCTATACCATTCCGGGTAATATTATTAACAGGATCAAATCAAAAGGCGCACGTATCTATGTATCACTTGATGATTTCTTCACGTTCACAAAATACCCCGGTGTAGATCCTGAAGTGAGTAATAACGGAAACAGCCCCGGTGTAGATCGTGGCGGTTACCACATTCCAAGAAAAGCAATGGTAGGTTTATCTGTCACCTTCTAAATCAAATCCAAAAAATTAAAAATAAACAACATGAAAAAATCACTTGTTAAAATAGTAACTGTTTGTTTCCTGGTTATGCTGATCACGGTGAGTTGCAAGAAATTTCTTACCAATGAAATACCCGGGGCATATGCTGAGGATGATTTTTATAAAACAGATGACGACGTTACACAGGCCGTAACCGGTGTGTATGATATGATGCAGGCCCATTACAACACCAGCTGGGGAAGTATATTCATGATAAAAAGCCTGCTAACAGATGAAAGCAATGCCGGCGGCAGCGATGCAGGAGATCAGCCTGGTTATCAAACATTGGACGATTACAATTTTGATGCAACCAATGATAAAGTAAGAGATGCATGGAGGATGTGTTATTACGCCATATACCGTGCAAATAAAGTGATCAACAAAGCAGATGATCTTACACCATTACGCAAGCGTCTTATTGCAGAAGCAAAAGTATTGCGGGCATACAATTATTTTGAGTTGATTAGCTTGTGGGGAGATGTTCCGTTAATATTGAACGATGTTCCCGCTTCACAATTCACCTCTACACCCAGGGCGGCTAAAGCAGATGTTTATAAACAAATTGAAAAAGACCTGGGTGAAGCAGCAACTGTATTACCATTGAAAAATACATATGCATCCGCCGACAGGTTCCGTGTTTCAAAAGGCACAGCCCAGGCTCTACTTGGAAAAGCATTGTTGTTTCAACAAAAATGGGTGGAAGCAGGTGCACAGTTTGACCAGGTGATCAACTCAGGTGTTTATTCCGTTGCTCCAAGTGTTGCTGCAGTCTTTTCACAGCAGGGAGAATTTGGGCAGGAATCAATTTTTGAGATCGCTTATTCCAATGCACGCAGTTACGACTGGGGCAATTTCCCCTGGGGTGGTGCTCCTGAAAGTAATATTCATGTGCAGATAATGGGCCCAAGAGGTGATTATTACACAAAAGCACCTGCTGATTCTTTATTGGCTGGCTGGGGATTTATTCGCCCGAAACAAAAAATGTGGAATGCATTTATTGCTGATGGCGGTGTGGCCCGGAGAAATCAAAGCATTATGTCGCAGGCTGAATTAATTGCAGCAGGTGGCAACTGGACTGCTCCCGGCGACCGTGATTATGAAGGTTTCTTTCAAAGAAAATATGGTTCGTTCAGCACACAAACAGGAGGGCCGATCAATGAACTGAATTACGGAACCAACTGGCGCCACATCCGTTACTCAGATGTAATGCTGATGGCTGCTGAAGCTTATTACAGATCAGATGAGAACAAAGCACGTGGCTATATAAACCAGGTACGCCAGAAAAGAGGAGTGCCTGATGTTACTGCAACAGGCACAGCATTATTTGATGCTATTGTACGTGAAAGGCAGGTTGAACTTGCATTTGAAGGAGTAAGGTTCCAGGATCTTGTACGTTGGGGTAAAGCTGTAGCTGAACTGGGGCCATTAGGTTTTGTTACCGGTAAACATGAAGTACTGCCAATTCCTGATTATGATATCCGGACTGGTGGCCTCACTCAAAATCCGGGTTATTAATAAAACATCACTTAACTAATTAATAAAATTATCAGTTATGAAAATTCTTATAAAACGCAAATGGTCAGTCATCGCTGTCTTGCTTTTCTCTATGCTATTCTTTTCATGCAAATATGATGTAAGGGATATGTTGCCAAAACCAACAGCTTCTTTTACTGCAACACCTGTTGCAGGTGTGCCTAATAAATATTTGCTCACCAGTACTTCTTCAAACGCTTTCCGTTTCGATTGGGATAAAGGTGGTACCGGTTATGTTCAGGGAAAACAGGTTGATACGGTTTACTTTCCTTACATGGGCACTTACACAGTTAAATTATTTGTGTTTGGCCATAGCGGTGTTGATAGTACCACACAGGTTATCACTGTTGCAGCAAACGATCCAACAGCATGCGTGGGAACACAACTTGGATTTATAGCAGGCTGTACTTCTAAAAAATGGAAATTAGATCCAACGGCAGCTGCCTACAAAGTTGGCCCCGGCCCTAATGACGGAAGCTGGTGGAGCAGCGGCCCGGGTGATGTTACCGGCAGGTCATGCGAATTCAATGACGAATACATTTTTACATTCAGCGCAGCCAGAACTTTTACTTATGATAACAAAGGTGACTTTTATGGTGATGGATATTTAGGCAATAATTCAAATGCCTGCCAGCCATCTACCAATTATACAGCAGTGCAGGCTCCATGGGGTTCCGGCACATTCACCTATGTGTTTACCGCCAATGCAGGTGTGAATGGCTTAGGGCAACTTAAGGTGGTAGGATTAGGCGCTCATATCGGTTTACAAAAAGTAAGGAATGGCAGTGAAGTAACATCAGGGCCGGCTACCGAAATCACTTATGATGTGCTGGCTGCAACACACGATCCGGCAGGCTATGATCTTTTAACATTAGGTGTCGCCATTGGCGCTCCTGGCTGGTGGACATTCCGTTTACGTTCCTTTTAAAATAGTTAGTACAGTAGTTTTCTCAGAGTTAGCAATCAAATAGGGTGGATATGAAAATATTCACCCTCATTTTTACACCATGCATTTATGCATCATCCTTTTAACATGCGTTACCCGGCGATCATCATATTTTTTTTACTAAGTCTTACAGCAGGGGCACAGGGATCTTTAAAAACCAATGGGCCAGATATTGTAGATGAAAATGGTAAAGAAGTCATACTCCGCGGCATGGGCCTTGGCGGCTGGATGCTGCAGGAACCGTATATGCTTAAACTTTCGGGTGCTGCTGTTGCACAATATGATATCCGTAAAAAAATAACTGATCTCATAGGCAAAGAGAACACAGAAAAATTTTATGAAGCCTGGTTAAGTAACCATTGTACTAAGGCAGATATTGATTCATTGGCTGCATGGGGTTTTAATTCGGTTCGACTGCCAATGCACTATAATTTATTTACACTACCTGCAGAACAGGAACCGGTAAAAGGAAAACAAACCTGGCTCAGCAAAGGTTTTCAGTTGACAGATAGTTTATTAAGCTGGTGCAAAGCAAATCATATTTACCTCATACTCGACCTTCATGCTGCACCTGGCGGACAGGGAAATGATAATGCCATTTCTGACAGGGATGCTTCACAGCCTTCTTTATGGCAAAGCAAAGAAAACCAGGAAAAAACAATCGCACTCTGGCAAAAACTGGCAACCCGTTACGCCAAAGAAAAATGGATCGGCGGTTATGATCTCATCAACGAGCCCAACTGGGGTTTTCAAAAAGCCGATGATAGAAATGGTTGTGGAGAAACAGGTAACGAACCGTTGAAAAAATTATTAAAAGAAATTACTGCAACCATCAGGAAGGTTGATAAAAAACATATCATTTTTATTGAAGGTAATTGCTGGGCAAATAATTATGAAGGCATGTTTCCTCTATGGGATGATAACATGGTCATCAGTTTTCACAAATACTGGAACTACACGAACAATGAATCGATTCAGAAATTCTTAGACTACAGGAAAAAATACAACGTTCCAATATGGATGGGTGAGACCGGTGAGAATTCAAACGCATGGTTCACTGACGTGGTTTCATTGTTCGAGAAAAATAAAATTGGATGGGCCATGTGGCCATTAAAAAAATCAGGGCTCAACAATCCTTTGCAGGTTAAGATAAATGACAATGCACAAAAAATTATTGACTACTGGAGTGGTAAAGCTCCCAAACCTCCTGCTACCGACGCTTTTAAAGGGTTGATGCAATGGGCGACAGACACAAGGATAACAAATAATATTGTTCATCTTGATGTAGCAGATGCCATGATGCGGCAGGTGAATGTTGCAGAAGTGATCCCTTTTAAACAAAATATCATAGGCTCTAACACGATCCTCTTTGCTGCTGATTATGATATCGGCAGAGCCGGCATTGCATACCACGATAAAGATTCTGCAGAGTATTGGGTATCCACCAGCGTACGCACACCCTGGAATATCGGTAGCCAGTACAGGAACGATGGTGTGGATATCGAACAATGCTCTGATGCCATTTCAAACGGCTATAATGTTGGCTGGATACAAACAGGCGAATGGATGCAATACAGCATTTATACACCTGCTGATGCAGTCTTTGATGTGAACATACGATATGCATCTAAGGATAGTATCGGGCAGCTAAGGCTTTTATTGAATAATGAGTTTGCCTCTGAAACTAATTTGTTGCCGCAGACGGGTGGAACACAAAACTGGAAAACCAACATCATAAAAACAGTGAAGCTTAACAAAGGTTGGAACCGGCTCCGGGTATTGGCTACCAGTGGCGGTTTCAACCTTAACTATTTACAATTTATCAGCACAATAAATACAGCAACAGCTACTGACTAATAACCCCATGACTAAAAGAAAAATCATTATGACAAAAAAGATCCTGGTATTAATAACATGCATCTTTTCCCTGCAATTGCAGGCACAGGTTAAAACTGACCCAACAGCTAAGATCAACAACCTGATAAAGCAAATGACATTGGAAGAAAAAGTAGGCATGATCCATGCTTCTTCTTCTTTTACTTCCGGTGGTGTACCAAGATTGGGTATACCGGAATTCGTTATGTCCGACGGGCCGCATGGTGTACGTCCTGAGCATGGCCGTGACTGGAACCTTGATAACAATTCACCCGATTCAGGAACTTACCTTCCTACCGGTGTCTGCCTGGCAGCAACCTGGAATCCTAAACTCGGCTACGCATTTGGATCAGTGATCGGGAGCGAAGCCAAATTCCGTGGTAAACATATCATGCTCGGGCCGGGCATCAACATCATACGTACACCATTGAACGGAAGAAATTTTGAATACCTGAGTGAAGATCCATTTCTTGTTTCGAAAATGGTAGTTGGTTATATCAAAGGCGTGCAGGACCAGGGCATATCTGCCTGCGTAAAACATTATGCAGCCAACAACCAGGAACTGTGGCGCCATACTATCGATGTACAGATGAGTGAAAGGGCTTTGCGGGAAATTTACCTGCCGGGTTTTAAAGCTGCAGTGCAGGAAGGCGGCGTTAATACATTAATGGGTTCGTACAATAAATTCAGGGGACAATGGGCTTCACAAAATCATTACCTGCTTTCGCAAATACTTAGGAAAGAATGGGGTTTCAAAGGAATTGTGATGAGTGACTGGGATGCGGTAAACAACACTGCACAGGCATTGTGGAATGGCATGGACCTGGAAATGGGTGCCGATCTGCACATGCTTCCTAATCCTGATTATGGAAAATTTTATATGGCCGATACTGTTTTATCATTGGTAAGAAGCGGGAAGATCCCTGAATACCTGATCAATGAAAAAGTAAGAAGGATATTATTGATAATGAATAAAACAGGATTGCTTGATGGCAAAAAATTAACCGGAGAATATAACACAAAGGGGCATCAACAGTCTGCAGCAAAAATTGCAGAAGAAGGAATTGTGTTGTTGAAAAATACAAATAACATTTTGCCATTGAGCAAGTCTTCGGTAAAATCAATAGCGGTGATCGGTTACAATGCAGAAAGAAAACAGGCAATGGGCGGAGGAAGTTCGCAGGTACGTGCCTTCTATGAAATTACACCGCTGGCAGGAATACAAAAGATTGTTTCATCAAATACACAGATCACTTATGCCCCGGGTTATGAGATAAGCAGAGGTGCAACGGCAAATGCTGAACTCATCAAACAGGCTGTGGAAGCCGCATCCAAGGCAGAAGTAGCTATTGTTGTTGGCGGATGGACACATGGCTTTAATTATTCCATCTGGAAAGACAATGCATACGATGCCGAAGATTTTGACAAACCAGATATGTACATGCCCTTTGGCCAGGATGAACTGATCAAAGCGGTTTTAAAAGCAAATCCAAAAACAATTGTTGTACTCATGGGCGGCGGCGCTATCGATATGACACAATGGATTGATAAAACTCCTGCCATCCTGCAGGCATGGTACCCCGGCCTGGAAGGAGGGAATGCGTTGGCTAAGATCATTTTTGGAGAAATAAATCCTTCAGGGAAATTACCGATGACCTTTCCTAAAAAACTGGAAGACCATCCTTCTCATAAATTGGGAGAATATCCCGGCGATTCGGTTTATGTGAATTATTACGACGACATCTATGTGGGTTACCGCTATTTTGATACCTGGAAAACAGATCCGCAGTTTGCTTTCGGGCACGGATTATCTTACACGGGTTTTGAATACAGCAATTTAAAAGTAACGCCTGCCGGAAAAGGTGCCACGGTTAGTTTCAGCATAAAAAATACCGGTAAAGTTGCCGGCGCTGAAGTGGCACAGGTATATGTAAAACAGGAACAGAGTTTGTTACCAAGGCCTGAAAAAGAATTGAAAGGGTTTGACAAGGTCTTTCTTCAGCCCGGCGAATCAAAAACAATTACCATCAGCCTTGATGAAAATGCATTTCAATATTTTAATGATATAGAAATGGACTGGGTTAAAGAAAAAGGCATCTATAATATCCTGGTTGGTGGTTCATCAAGATCGATCAGGTTATCGGGTAAAGTAAAATTTTAGTTATACCGTAATGATAAAAAATATTTTATGAATAAAAACAATCTTATGCAACTAAGTTTATTGGTAATGGCATTTATTTTTTTCAGTAATTGCTCAAAAAGTGGCGGTGGATCAACCCCGGCACCTGCAGATGTACTTCCCAAAATTTCCATCGATGATATTACCCGTGCCGAAGGAAATACAGGCTCTACCTCTTTCGGCTTTACAGTATCGCTGGATAAAGCTTACTCAAAAACCGTTACCGTAAATTATACAACAGTGGAGGGTTTTGCAAAAGTGAGCGAAGACTTCACCGCTACTACGCAAACGCTTAGTTTCGCTCCCAATGAAACAATAAAGACCATTTCCATTCCTGTAACCACAGATGACCTGAAAGAAGGCAATGATGATTTTAAAGTAACCTTATCAGGTGCAACCAATGGCAATATTTACAAAGGCACCGGTATTGCTGTAATAGAGAATGATGACATCAAAGTTCCGTTTACCAACGCAGGATATGATGCACCTACCTCCTATCCTGGTTACACTTTGTCTTGGGCTGATGAATTTACTACAGGGCCGCTGAATACAACGATATGGAGCCATGAGAATGGCGATGGCTGCCCATCTGTTTGCGGCTGGGGAAATAATGAACTGGAATATTATACAGGCAGGCCCGACAATCTTTTCTTCCAGGACGGGAAAATGATCATTGAAGCGAAGCAGGAAAGTTATTCGGGGAAAAATTATACTTCTTCAAAAATTCTTACCCGGGGAAAAAAGATAATAAAATTCGCAAGGATCGATATCCGTGCAAAACTTCCAAAAGGTAAAGGCATCTGGCCTGCTTTATGGTTATTACCGCAAAGCAATGTTTTTGGTGGCTGGCCCAAAAGCGGCGAAATTGACCTGATGGAAATGATCGGGCACGAAGCCAACAGGACTTATGGCACATTGCATTTTGGCCCCGGCCCTGGCAGTACACAACTGGGCAGGAATTTCACATTGCCTTCAGGAATTTTCAATGATGAGTTTCATGTGTTCTCTTTGGAATGGAAGCAGGATCAGATCAAATGGCTGGTAGATGGTGTTGCGTTTTCTACCTATACCATTGCTGACTTCGGCGCCAATAATTATCCTTTTAATGAAGATTTCTTTTTGATCGTAAATATGGCTGTTGGTGGCAACTGGCCGGGCAGCCCTGATGCAAATACGTATTTACCGCAATGGCTCATTCTCGATTATGTGAGGGTGTATCAATAATGTTTTTCTCATAGGCAGCAGTTCTCATAGTGTTTTATGTAAACCCGGATATCGATCCGGGTTTTTCAAAGGTTAGTAGCGTTTCAATTTGAAATCTTTGCTAATAATTTTACTGTCAGTCTGAGCTTGTCGAAGACGGGTTAATTTAATATAGCCCCGGTTTCGACAAGCTCAACCTGACAACTTTTCAAACTGAGCCACTATAAAAATTTTATTAAAAATTCATTGTCTAAATTTGTATAAATTAATGATGCGCATGAGGCTAAAGTTTTTTATTATATTCTTTGTTGCGTTTGTCATCATTAACAATGCCGGGGCACAGCTTTGCCAGGGTAGCCTGGGAGACCCAATTGTAAATACAAGTTTTGGGAACGGTTCGAACCCCGGCCCTCCTTTACTGGCAGCCACTACTACTTACCAGTATGTGTCCGGCGATTGCCCCAATGATGGTTTTTATACAGTAAGGAATAATACAACTTCCTGTTTCGGAAATTCATGGCATAGTGTTACCAGCGATCATACAGGCGATGCCGGGGGTTATTTTATGTTGGTGAATGCCTCTTTTACACCAGGTGCATTTTACCTGGATACAGTAAGAGGGCTTTGCGGAAACAGCACTTATGAATTTGCTGCATGGGTAATGAATGTGTTATTACCTTCTTCATGTAGTAGTGCCGGCATTCAACCAGACCTCACATTCAGGATCGAAAGAACAGACGGCACCTTGTTACAATCTTACAACTCGGGTAATATTGCTTCAACAACTAGTCCAACCTGGAAACAATATGGATTCTTTTTTACAACACCTCCCGCAGGTTCCGATATCGTTCTCCGTATTGTTAACAATGCACCCGGTGGCTGCGGCAATGACATAGCATTGGATGATATAACCTTCCGTCCCTGCGGGCCTATGTTAACACCCTCGATTATAGGTATACCCACAACCGCAGTATCGCTCTGCCAAGGAACAGCCGGCAATTTCACATTCACCTGTTCTGTATCCGGTGGTTTCATCACTCCATCTTTTCAATGGCAGGAACGCTTGAATAACGGAAGCTGGAGCGATATACCCGGGCAAACTACAACAACACTTTCCAGGAATTTTCCTGCGGCTACACCTCCAGGTATCTATGAATTCAGGCTGGCAGTTGCAGAGGCAGGCAATATGGGTTCACCGCAATGCAGGGTCGCTTCCCAACCCCTGAGAGTGAGCATCAATGCAAATCCTGTAACCACAGCAATCAATAATAGCCCCGTATGTGAAGGAGGTACAGTAACATTAACTGCAACCGGTGGTACCCTATATGCATGGAGCGGCCCCAATGGATTTACTGGTTCCGCCTCTCCCCTGCCGGTAAACAATATTCAAATGAACCAGGCGGGTAAATATTATGTTACGGTTACCAATGCGGCTGGTTGCACACATATCGATTCAACTACAATATCCATAAACCCTGCACCGGTTGCTACCACATCTTTTACCAGTACTTCTGTTTGCGAAGGAGACAGTATACAACTAATAGCTGCCGGTGGACCGCCTTATCAATGGATCCCATCTGTCGGTCTTTCTGATGTGAATATATTTAACCCCAAAGCATCCCCTGCCACTACAACTGTGTATAGTGTTATTGTTACTAACCTGTTTTCCTGTAAGGATACTGCTGACGTTACCATCAATGTGATAACCAAAGCGGTGGTTAGTGCAGGGCCCGACAGAACAATGCTGAAAGGCCAGGCCCTTGCCTTGGCGGGTAATGTAAGTGGACAGGGATATACTTATTCATGGTCGCCGGGAACTTACATTAATGATATCTATTCTTTGCAACCAGTCGTTAATCCACCAACAGATGCACAATATATATTGACGGCTGTATCAAACATTGGTTGTAAAACAGCAGCCGATACAATGAACATAAAAGTGTACCCCGAAATTTTTATTCCCAATACTTTTACCCCCAATGGTAATGGTGTAAACGATACCTGGAACATTCCTGCATCAGCAGCTTATCCCGGCTTTGAACTTTTTGTTTATGATCGTTATGGACAATTGATCTTTCACACAACAAATACCCCCGTATCCTGGGATGGGACTTATAAAGGAACTCCCTGTTCAAATGGGGTTTATACTTATCTCATCAAAACAGGAAATAATAAAGAGATCATTAGCGGCACTGTTATGATCATAAGATAAAATCAATCAATATTCAATTGTTCTTTCAGTTTTACCATGATTATCTAACGTAATAACGCCGGATCATTTAGCAGACACTTAAGATCTATATTGAGAAGTAGTTTTAACCTTGTGAAGATGCTTATTGTATAATAGGTATTAGAAAAAATATTCAATAAATAAAAGGAACACTTAATTTAGCATATTCGAACCATGTTACTATTGCATATTTATTTTAGCCATTAAACGTATAAGGCGGGAAGAACTTCCGATCATTATTTGGAACATACCCTTTTCCTTGATCCATTTATTATCAGCATCGCTGTAATAACTAAATGCATTTTCATCCAGCTTCATGGTAATTGTTTTTGATTCGGCGGGTTGCAGGAATACTTTATCAAATCCTTTTAACTCTTTTTCCGGCCTGGGCAGTATCGATCTTTCCTGCTTAACATACACTTGTGCAACTTCTGCCCCTGCCAGCCTACCTGTATTTTTAACAGTAAAACTCACCAATGCACCATTACCATCAGCTTTAACTTTTACATTGCTGTATTCAAAACTGGTGTATGATAAGCCATGCCCAAATGCAAACTGCGGCTCTACCTTATAGGTATCAAAATACCGGTAGCCAACATAAATGTCATCATAATAATAAACATAGCCCCGGTTCCCCGGATACTCTCCCAGTTTATGTGCAGGATGATCTTCCAGTTTTTTGGGAAAGGTCATGGGTAATTTCCCCGAAGGATTTGCATCTCCGAAAATGAGCCTGGCCAATGCAGTGCCTCCTTCCATACCAGGGTACCATGCCTGCATAATGGCCGGGGTATTGTCGACCCACTGCGACATATCAATAGCACCACCACCTATCAATACAACAATTGTCCTGGGATTTACTTTCAGTACCGCTTTTACCAGTTCATCCTGGCCAAATGGCATCTGCATATCCGGTTTATCTGCATCTTCTGCATCATAGGCATTGTCTTTCCATACACCATAAACATAACCATGTGTCCAACCACAAATAATTATGGCCACTTCAGCTTTTGAAGCCGCATCAACAGCCTCTTGAATAAGTGCTGCATTTGCAGTAGCCCCTCTTTTAACTTCATAACCGGGTGCATAACTGACAGAAGTATTTTTATCCGCAAGTGCCCGGATACCGGCAAGCGGGGTTACTTCATAAAATGCACGTACCTGCGAACTGCCACCACCCATTGATTGTTTTTTTTCGGCATTATAGCCAATAACCGCAATTGATCTTACAGCTGATCTGTTAAGGGGTAAAATATTATTATTGTTCTTCAATAAAACAATTCCTTCTTCAGCAATTTTTTCAGCAGTTTGCTGGTGGGCTTTTGCATTGTATTCACCTGTTGATCTTTTCTTTCCATCCATCATTCCAATTTTAAACATCACGCCTAATATCCTGCGTACTTTTTCATCAAGCAGGTATTCCGGAATGCTGCCGTTCCTTACCAACGACAAAACAGTATCACCCATAAAAAATTTCCCATAATCAGGATCGTTGCGGTTACGCAGATCCTTACCCATCTCCAGGTCCAGCCCGTTCCATATAGGCTGGGGTGTACTGTTTATTGCATCCCAGTCACTGATAGCAATTCCTTTAAAACCCCACTCCTTACGTAATACCTGTGTAAGCAGGTAATAATTTTCGGAGGCCCATTGTCCACGGAATTTGTTGTATGAACCCATTACCGTATATACACCGGCTTCCTGAACCGCAGCCTTAAAGCCAGGAAAATATATTTCTCTTAATGCCCTTTCGCTCATGTGCACATCAATGGTACGACGTTTTATTTCCTGGTTATTGGCTGCAAAATGTTTAACACAGGCGGAAATACCCTGGTCCTGAACCCCTTTGATATAACCTACCGCCATTCTTGAAACCAGGAATGGATCTTCACTCTGGTATTCAAAATTTCTTCCATTAAGTGGTGTGCGAATAATATTTATGCCAGGTCCAAGGATCATATTTTTTCCACGAAATTTCGCTTCACTGCCTAACACTGACCCAAACGCATAGCCCAGGGTTGGGTTCCATGTTGCAGCAAGACAAACACCGGTTGGCAGGTATGTACCCGAATCAAGGGTATTGTTGGTAAGGCTCCATCCACGGCCATGTTCCGGCCTCACACCATGCGGACCGTCGGAAGTAACCATTTCAGGGATACCGAGCCTGGCTACACCACCTGATGTAAAAGAAGATGACGCATGTATCATGCGGACTTTCTCTTCCAATGTCATTTGTTTGATAAGCCCGTTGATCTTTGCTAAAGTATCTGTTTGTGCCTGTATTGTTGTCTGCACAGAAACAACCAGGACAGATATCAACATCAAAATATTTCTTGTTTTATTCATCATCATTTTATTTCACCAGGTTTTGCTTTTCTTTAAAAGATATATCCTTTCTCCTTCAGCTTTTTGCTTCGCATTAAAGTTTCCAGGAAATAATAATCAGCGTAAATGAGTGGTACATCTATTTCACTTTTTGCAGGTTTGTGGCCGGTGCTATGCAATAAAATAAAACCACTGTTTTGATTTGCCGGCGACAGGTAACCTGCACAAAGTTTTCCAAGTATCGCATCTGCAGTTTTACGGTAATTTTTTTTATCCGTGTAGGTACTTAACTCATACAATGCTGACGCCGCAATTGCGGCGGCCGAAGCATCCATCGGCTCATTGGGTATTCCGGGAGCATCAAAATCCCAATAAGGGATCTTATCTGGAGGAAGCCGGCTTAAAATATAATCCGCCGCTTTCAATGCCTGTTGCAGGTACAGCGGATCTTTTGTTTCACGGTAGCACATGGTAAAACCATACATGCCCCAGGCCTGTCCCCTCGCCCACGCTGACGAATCACTGTAACCCTGTGCTGTAATTTTTTGACGAACAGCACCCGTTACCGGATCATAATCTATAACGTGATAAGAACTATGATCAGGGCGATAATGATTTTTGATCGTTGTATTGGCATGGCTGATAGCAATTTTATAAAATGAAGAATCGCCTGTAAGTTTGGTGGCTTCAAAAAGCAGTTCCAGGTTCATCATATTATCTATGATCACCGGGTATTTCCATTTACTGTTACTATTAAAATCCCAGGATTTTATTACACCCGTTACCGGGTTAAATCTTGTACATAAAGTTTTTGCCGCCTGGATGATAACTGATCTGTAACCGGTATCCCCTGTAAGACGATAGCCATTGCCATAACTGCAATAAACCATAAACCCCAGGTCGTGTGTGCCACCAAAGAACTGCAGGCTCTCCAGTGAGGCTGTAAATTTTCTTGCCGGTGCTAACCAATCCTTATTCCCCGTAAATTCATATAAGTACCAAAGTTCGCCGGAGAAAAATCCACTGGTCCAATCCTGTGCCTTCACCAGTTTTAATTTATCCTTTTCTACTGTTCGTGGAGCAACAAGTTCTTTTGCTGCGCCGCTTGATCGCATCGAGTCAATTGCCGACAGCATATAATTCACCTGGCTTGCCGCTTTTTTGAATTGCTTTTTCTCATTTACTTTTTGAGCAAAACCCTGTTGAACAAACAAGATGATCAATACGATGACGGAGATCGCATTCAATACTTTACTTCGCTTTTGGAATAAATTGATCATGACATTTAATTTTAGTAGTCAATATAGATCAGCCTCAGCTTAATCAAGTTTTTTTAATTGTACAGCATTCAGTACAGGCTCACCTTCAACTGCGGTAAAAGCTATTGTTATACCGTCACTATCCCCCACTGCAAGTTTTGTTTTTTTAACAATGGCTTTTGCTGTTCCGTACTCCTTTTGCATATTAAAATTTTGCAGCAGTGGTATATTATTTACAGTAACATTAAAGATTCTCTTCACGGTATTTTCATCTTTTACAGGATCAGAAAGATTGTATAAAAGATTTTTAACCTTACCTCCCTGCAGCTCCGCAAAATAAAGGATGAGTTCGTAATTCCCCGGGGGCACATCAAAGCAATATGCCTGTATCCCTGTTTGTTGTGTCTGATAAATGGGATCATCATCGGTGCCCAGGATATTCTTGTCCGTACCATAAGGGAGTCGCCCGTTATTCACCAACCCAAATGGTTTACCTCCGATATGCCCCCAGCTCCCTTTACGATATTCCTTGCCGGGCAACCATAATTGGTTACTGCTGTCAATAAAACTTCTTTTTGCGCCGAGTAAAATATTCAGCTGTTTGAATGGTATTTTATTATCAGCCAGTTCATAAGCCTGCACGTTGAATGCTATTACAGCTTTGTCAGCAACCTGCTTTCCATTTTTACTTGCCCGTACTTCAATAATATTGTTGCCGGAAGTAAAAGGCAATTGCCATTCGGCAATTCCATCTTCGATCTGTTTTTCATCCTGTATCCGCCCATTGACAGACAGGTTGATCTTACCGGTATTACCTGCTACCTGCAATTTTTGATAAGCAATGGTGGTGCCACTATCTGCCACAGCACTCCGTAATACAGAGCCGAGTATTTTCACAAAAGGTTTTTTTAATAACATGGCCTGGTAATAATAATAAGGGTCTTTTGGTTTCCTGTCCCATTCCAGTAATCCTTTATTATTTATATGCGGCATTGATTCATTTCTTGTCTCCGAGTTAAAATCTGCCAGGTTCCATATCATGGCTGCGGTAACGAATGGCCGCTTCATGATCTCCTTATAATAGTATTGATGAAAGTTGGTGGCATACTCCACGCTTTTATCAAAACGTACAGGTTCATTGCTGCGGATACGTGGATCTGCATCAGCTCCATACTCAGTAACCATCATGGGTTTATTGGGATAATCTTTATGAAACCTGTCGAGAAAAACAGGAAAATCATTTAAGTTGGCCCCATACCAGCCTGAATACAAATTCCATCCAACCAGCATCGGGATATCGATCAGGCCGGCATCACGATAGCGGTTAAAATCTCCCGGGTGAGCGATCATGGTATAGCGGTAAGGGTCTTCCTTACGGGTAATGCTGTCTAATCTTTTTGCCAGCTTTGCAATACTTGCGTAATAAATTTTCTGCCTTTCTTTATTATCATTGAATTGAGGCCTCAACAGAACCTCATTCATATAGCACCACATGATGAGTGATGGATGATTATAATTTTGCCTGATCATCTCTACCTGCATCTGTTCGCTATTATGATAGAAGCTGTCTGACTCGGTGATCTCATTAACAATGGGAATTTCAACTGAAGTTAAAATACCAATTTCATCACAAGCCTGCAACACTGCCGGATCCTGCGGGTAATGCGCAACTCTTAAAAAATTGCCCCCCATTTCTTTTATCAGTGTTACATCTTTGCGGGCCAGTGTCCCGGGTACGGCATTGCCCATTCCTTTATAGTCCTGGTGACGGCTTGTACCTATTAGTTTAAGTGGTTTACCATTAATTGAAAATCCTTTTGCCGCATCAAAATGAAACCAGCGAAAGCCCAAAGGATTTTTTATTTCATCCAGCGTTATTCCTGTTTTGGCATTGATGATCTTTGTGATGATAGTATACAAATACGGATGACCGGGCGACCAAAGTTTAGGATGGCTGACTGTTTTAATAAATTGTTCACCTTTGTTATTTTGCCCCGCTTTTATCATTATCTTTTCAGCAATTTCAATCACCTTTTTCCCTTTGGCATCATAAATGGTTGAGCTGATCCAGATCTTTTCTGCTGCACTATTCTTATTGGTGACATTATACCTGATGTTTACTTCTGCATTGGAATTGCTTACTACGGGTGTAGAAATAAAAACCGATCTGCTGCCGTGATCATCTAAGGAAAAATGAATGGGGTTGACTGCTATTAATGATACCTGCCTGTAGATACCTCCATAAAAAGTGAAGTCTGCTGATAATGGTGGTATATTCCGGTTGTGGCTATTGTCAACTTTTACCAGTATTTCATTTGCTGAATCCGGGTTAATGAAAGATGTTACCTGCACAGTAAATGCAGTGTATCCTCCAATATGCTCACCGGCTTTTTTTTCGTTGATGAAAACAGTTGTTTCCTGGTTTGCACCATCAAAAGAAATGTAGATATCTTTCCCTGATAAATTTTTGTTGGGCAACAGCATCTTCCTGTACCAGGCAACGCCCCTGTAATAGCCTGGCTTGTCATCCATCACATCAGCAATATTCCAGGTATGCGGCAAACTAACAGGCTCCCAGGCAATATTGTTGGCAGCATCGATAACATACTTATCTTTTGTGAACTGCCATCCATCATTTAAAGGAAATACTTCCCGTTGTGCATATGCAGTGGCTGCCATCAAAAGAATAAAAAATAAAAAGAGTTTTTTCAATGGCAAAGATTTCAGGATGATCCGGGAATAATCCTTAAACTATTCCCGGATCTTTTAATAAAATAATTTTTGTGATCAGTTTATCTGAACAGGCCTCCTGTATGCAGTGGAAAATATATCTACATCAAATTGTGTAGTTATATTATCCAGCATCTGTATCTCGAATTTGCGAACACCGGGAGCTGTGTTATTCAGCAATTTTACATAGATCGTATCCATAGCCTGTACCGCTTTAGGAAATACCATGGAATAGGTTGTATCTGCAGAAGGAATAGTAATGCCGTTCTTATCTACAATATTATAGTCCACTCCCCGAACTGCAGGAGGTGTAATGCCTGAAGTGGTGACTGCATATTTTGCAACCGCATCGTAATCTCTGGTGTATATTGAATAGAATTGCACGGGTAATTTGAGCAATGCTGATTGGCTCCTGCTGACTGTTACACCGGTATTGTTATTGGGTACAAAAATGGCATAATAATGATGCTCCAGTTCCGAAACACCTGGGGAAGTATCCCTGTTTTTTTCGCAGGACATTAATATAAAAATCCCTGAAAATGTAATGATGATATATTTTAATAGTTTCATGATGCTAAAATTTAATTGTTATTACCAGTTAGGATTCTGAATTACATTTCCATTGCTGAGTGCTATCTCATTTAGTGGAATTGGATATAAATAATCACGGTTCACTTTAAATGTTCTTGTACTTACCGGTTCCACTATCAATACTTTATCTGCGTTCAGGTTTAAACTTGACTGGTTGGTACCCACCCATTCTGCTGCGATGAACTTAGCGCCCAGCAAGGTTTGTGGCAAAACAGTCTCGGCAGTTTTCCACCTGATCAGGTCATCATACCTGAAACCTTCCATAGCCAATTCCACCGTTCTTTCTCTCCTGATCTCTTCACGCATGCTAAGGTTATTGGCAGTTACAAATGCATTGGTCAGCTTGGGTACAAAACCAACTCTTGTTCTTAAGGCATTCACAGTAAGGTTAAGGTCTGCATCGCTGATGGTTGCGTTCAATTCAAATTTTGCTTCAGCCAGTGTAAGTAAAACTTCTGCGTAGCGGATCAATATCCTGTCAACCGTTGCTGCATTGGTTATATTCTGATCAATGGTATTAAATCCTTTTTTGGGCGCAATGGCAGTTCTGATACCCAAAGAAGTTTTAGGAACCCACGGTCCCTGGTACGCTACTTCACCTGCCCTGAAATAACTGAAGGCAACACGTGGATCCCTGTTATCTAAAATGGTATTATAACTCGTTTCATTTATCTCCGTAACAAATAAAGGAGATCGTGTTGTGGAAGCTGTTGTACCATCTACATTAAAAGCAGGAAGTCCATCGCTGTATAAATACTCACGCAATAAATTACGGGTTGGTGCCAGCTGGCCATTCTCTAAATTCCTGGAATGATTATGGCCTAACAACAAATTGTCCTTGCTCACGCCATAAATTTTCACGAGAATATTTTCTGTATTTGTTGGCCCCTCACCCGCTTGTACAAATAAATTTCCATAATTACTGAACAAAGCATGTCCTTCGCCCATAACACTGTTGCAGGCTGCTATAGCAATGTTGAGATGGCTTTGCCAATCAGCAACAGTACCATGAAATTTACCCCTTGTACCTTCATACAAACCTGCTCTTGCTTTTAAGGCCCATGCACAACTTCTTGTAACCCTGCCCCACTGCGCTGCAGGAAGGTCTGCTCTTCTTGGTAACCATTGCGCAGCAAAATCAAGATCAGCATATATCTGCTGTATCACTTCTGCCCTGGGTGTACGTGGCATGTATAACTCGGGGGAGTTTATCTGCAATGTTTTTAAAAGCAGTGGCACATCACCATAAATTTTAAGCAATTTAAAATACGCATAGGCCCTGAAGAAACGTGATTCAGCAAACCACCGGTTACGAACAGCATCTGTGACTTTTGCCTTCATGCCTTTTTCTAAAATATTATTGGCCGTAAAAATTTCATCGTAACGGTCATTCCAGTCGGCACTGGTGCTGGGTACAGACCGGTTACCGGTACTTACCGAATTAGGTGCTGTGTTTACTGCATCATCTGCCCTGTTGTCAACCCAATCACCGTCCAGTTCCTGGTACAGGCGGTTGCTTGCATTGATAAGATCATTTTCTGTATTCCAGAAACCGCTGTCGGGTATTTCTGTTTCGGGTTGACGATCGATCTTACAACCGGTAAAAAATATACCCAGTATAAAGATGTATGTTGAAAGGTTTATTATTTTTTTCATTTTCATAATTATTAAAGTGAAATATTAAGACCAAATGCAACGCTGCGGTAGAACGGGTAAGCTGTTGCGCTTACGTTATTACCAACTTCGGGATCAAAAACGCTCAACACTTTTGTTGACTCCCAGAGATCCTGCCCTGAAGCATATATCTTCAATTCACGTAACCATTTCTTCTTAACAGGAATTGTGTAAGCAAGCTGCACATTCTTTAACCTGATATAACTTCCGTTCTGTGTCCACCTGTCTGATGGCCTGTAGTTATGTGCACTTGTTTGATACATTCTTGGAAAGAAAGCATTTGGATTATCCGGTGTCCAGCGATCCATGTGAATGCTCCAGGGCATATCAGCTGTTCCCAACATGGGAGACAATGTTTCTTCTGCAATAAGGAAACTCCTTTTCATAGCGCCCTGGAAAAAGATAGAAAAATCAATACCCTTCCAGGTTAATCCAAGATCAAAACCGTAAGTATATCTTGCATTGGTAGTACCTAAATAAACCAGGTCGCCGGGATTATCGGGTGTACCGCCACCGGCATCAATTTTACCATCACCATTCAGGTCAAGGTATTTAACATCGCCTGCTTTTGGATTTGCAAAAAATGGATAATTAACGGTTGCTTTGTAAGCATTCGCTTCTGCATCAGATTGAAAGAACCCATCTGTTTTGTAACCCCAAACTGTGTTCATTGCATAACCTTCCATCAATTGTATCACACCACCGGTTCCGATAATTTTTCTGCCGCCATATTCCAACAGCTTATTCTGGTTGTCGGAAATATTAAAGCCAATACGATAATCAATTTTCCTGAACCTGTCTTTCCATTTAATGTCAAGTTCTTTTCCCCAGCTTCTTAATTTACCCATGTTAACATACCCCGGGGCAACACCCATAATATTAGGCAGGTTTGGTTGAGACAAGAGATCCGTTGTGATCTTTACATAATAGTCGGCAGTAATGGCAAGCCTGTTACGTAAAAATGCCAGGTCGATACCAATGTTTGATTGTGCTACTGTTTCCCAGGTAAGATCAGGCGAAGCCTGTATGGATTGATAAACATATTGTGTACGTGTGCCATTGAAAACAACATTGTTGGTTGTTGATATACCACTGGTCAACAAAGTTTGGTAATCATAAAAACCCAGGGCATCACTGTTACCCAATTTACCCCATGAGCCACGTATTTTAAAATTGTTGATGAAGGAAAGGTTCTTCATAAAATTCTCCTGGTCTACACGCCATGCAGCAGAGAAGGAAGGATAGAAACGCCAGCGATCGGTTGGCACCAGCCTTGAACTTCCATCATAGCGATAAGATGCTTCCAGTAAATATTTTCCTTTAAAATTGTAATTGAGACGACCAAATGCAGAAGCCAATGCCCAGGTCTGTACTGCATCCTTACTTGTTTTGGAAAGCGGATCAGCAAAATTTAAACTGAAGTAATCATTGTTAGGCATGTTCTGTCCTGTTGCCTGTGCCTCATCTTTGCGGTATTCCTCGTAAGACCCACCCTGTAAAAGGGTAAATGAATGTTGCTTAACTTTTAAATTATAAGTAAGAAAGCCCTGCAAATTATTTTGATAAGCTTTATTTTTTACCAGTGTTATCTGGTTGGGTGTATTGATGCTGAAACGAACGGTGTTGGTACTGCGGCCATACCAGTACAGCGTTTTGGCCTGGTTCTCCATATTGTATGTACTCTGGTTTCTCCATGCAATTACATCAAGCGTTAAACCTTTCACCACATTTTTTACCTGCAGGTTTACCCTGCCGGTAAAAGTTTCATAATCTCTTGTTTCCATACCTGCATTTTTTTCAATGTCCACAGCATTTACCTGCAGGTCGCCATTGTAAATATTTCCGGTAGTATCTTCTTTAGGTACATATAATGATTGCCTGGTGCGGCTGCGGTAAAGCCTGTTAATGATCTGCTCGGTACCATAAGAATTTTCCCTGGTAAATGAGCCGATATAACCGGTTGTTACTTTAATGCTCATGTATTTATTCAGCTCTGCATTTACGTTGAGCTTAAAATTATACCTCGAGTTATCATCCGGCCCAAAACGCAGCACACCGTCTCTTTTATAATAGCTTCCTGATAACAAATAATTTATTCTTTGTTCGCCACCACTTACAGAAATTGAATGGTTTTGCTGGTAGTTGATCTTATCCATGCCTTCCTTTAACCAGTTGTTATTGCCAAAGTATTCCCAGCGGTCGGCTGTAGGGTTTGGGCGATAAGAAAAATTCGGGTTCCTTAACCATTCCATTTGCTCCGCAGTATATTCCCTGGCACCGGTTGCATTGAACCTTGCTTCATCGATCAATGTTTGTTCATCCCATGAATCCAGGCGCTTGGGTTGCCTGGCTGTAATATTGATACCAAAGTAGGTGTTGAAATTAACTTTCATTTTACCTGAACTGCCCTGCTTGGTTGTTACAAGAATAACACCTGCCGCAGCCCTTGCTCCGTAAATAGAAGATGAAGACGCATCTTTCAGTACAGAGATGGATTCTATATCACTTGGGTCAAGAAGATTAATATCCTGTTCAATACCATCAACAAGTACCAATGCATTGGCATTACTTGTAACAGAAGTACTGAATCCCCTGATACGTATACCATAACCTTCCGCACCTGGTTTACCACTGCCCCTTAAAACAGTTACGCCTGGCAACACGCCCTGCAAAGCACCGGTAACATTTGGTACAGGCCGGTTTATTAATTCCTTGCCACTTACCTGTGCTACAGCACCACTCAGGTTTACTTTCTTTTGTGTTCCATAACCAATCACCACTACTTCATTGATCGTTTGTGAAACAGCAGTCAATGACAGATTGATAACATTTGCGGAACCTACTACCTGCGTTTGGCTTGCATAGCCGGTAGAAGAGAAATTAAGTACAACACCTTCGTCAGCTTTGATCTTATAATTTCCTTTACTGTCGGTAGTAACTCCATTTTTAGAATTGTTTATGGTTATACTCACTTTTTCAAGTGGCACACCATTGGCATCGGTTACAGTTCCCGTAATTGTTTTTGCCTGGGCAAAGAGCAGGCAGCTTACCAATTGAAGAATAATCAAAAGAGAAAAAGGCAGCAGCCGGTTTCTCCTCAGCAATTTTCGCACAATTAAATTTTTTGAGATTCTCATACAGCGTTCGTTTTAGCAGGTTAGAAATTGTGAATAAACAATCATCCCGGTATTGAGGTCTGCCTCATACCCAGGTTTAATGGAATAGATTAGGGAGGAAAAACAGCAGGATTCTGTTTAGAACATTTTTTGCATGGGATGCAAATCTTCCGGTTAATGAAAATTATTTCTTTCGTCATAAAGCAGCAATTTTAGAATTTGTTCTTACAAAATTGCGCTATAACAGGAGCTAAATCCTAATAAATAACTACGCCAAAACCTCTACAAAAAGAAATATAATTATTGGAAATCAATCAGTTACAATTGAATATGCTTACGCCAGAGCTATTTCGCAGTTTTTATTAAAATTGAGGTGTGATTTGAATATCGAATTATTCCTCGTTTTCAAGAATTACAACTAAGCAGTTACCTTGATCAAAAAGTCAAAAAGGTTATTGTCATTGTTCAATCCAAGCTTTTTACGAAGGCGGTAACGGCTGGTTTCAACTCCCCGGATGGAAATGTTCATGAGCTGGGCAATTTCCTTGCTGGTTAAATTCAACCGGAGATAAGCAGCCAGTTTAAGATCGGATATGGTTAGGCCGGGGAAATTATCAGTTAACTTTTTCAGGTAGTTGGTATGCACACTATCAAAATGAATGGCAAATTGTTCCCATTCTTCATTATGGTCAAGCTCTTTATCTATCAGCCTGATTATCTTCAGGAATTCTTTGGCCCGTTTATCTGCTTCAGGTGTTTCTTTATATTGTACCAGGTCTTCTTTAAGTTTAGATAAGATCTCTTTTTTACGAACCAGGTTCATAGCTGAGGAAGCCAGTTCTTTATTTTTATGCAGTACTTCCGACTGTAGTTTTTCATTTTGTAATTCAATGATCTTTTTTTCGCTTTGCTGGATCTCTATCTCGTGTTGTAGTTGCAACTGCTTTTGTTCTTCGTCATATTTACGTTGTTGTTCTTTCAACTTTAATTGCTGCAGTGCTTTATATTTTCGTTGCTGGCGTTTGTAGAAAAAATACAGAATACCAATAAACAGCAGCGCAAATAAAGTGTAAGCCCACCATGTTTTATACCAGGGCGGTAAGATGGTGAACTGGAACAAAGCTTCCGTTGATTCATTATCTACATTATTACGGCATTTCACTTTTAGTACATAGTTACCGGCTGGTATATTGGTATAATCCTTTTCCCTTTTCTGTGTCCAGGCCGACCAGCTTTTATCAAAACCCTGCAGGTAATAACTGAAATCGGTATTTAATTCCTGGCCGTACAAAGTAGAGGAACATTCAAAATGAAGTGTATTGTGTTTGTAAGCAATCGAAGGCGATTCTTTTAAATTATCATACCCACCATAGATCACCCTATCGTTCCAAAGCGGTGATTGCACTTTCCTGATCAATACATGTAAAGGGAGTTTATTTTTTTTGTAAAGCGCATAATTGATATGGAAAAACCCTTTGTCAGCCGCAATAAGCACATTGTTACTGTCGATGATCATAATGTTCTCGAAACCTGCAGCCATGATCCGGTTATCAAGTTCCGGTATAAAAAACACACGTGGTTTTTCAGATGACCTGTCAATGACAGCTACTTTACGATCACGGCAAAACCAAATATTACCGCTTGCATCTTCTTTAATATAAGTGATCGGTTGATTGCCGGCTAACTTTTGAAACCAGTCAGCTTTTACAAAATCTTTTTCTTTGTGATCATACTCAAAAACGCCGTTGTCACTTGTAAGTATGATCTTATCCCTTAGTTTAAAGATCTTGTTATGATTGCCTGAGAGTATGCCTTTAGTATCCTTATAGCTGGTAACAACGGGTACATTATTTTTACCCAGTGTAATGCTGTAAATACCTTTATAGGGATGAGCAACCCAAATTATATGCTGATCAATAGCAATAAAGCGGGCTGATTCAAATTGTGCAGTGATACCGGAATTACTGATGATGCCATTGGCGGTATTGTAAAAATTAATCCCGGTATAAGTTCCTGCAAATGCCATTGAACCGGGTTGGCCGGGTAACTTGTGGAAGGACCAATAACCTATTTTGGTATCAACAGGAACTGCTTTATCATTGTCGATATGAAAACCACCTTTATTATGTCCCATCAGCAACTGTCCATTTACTACTGCAAGGCTCCAAACCTGCCCTTCTGAATTTTTTACAAACTTAAAAGTTCCATTAACATAACTGATATCGGTTTCAAAATCTGTGAGCTTTATTTTATAAACGCCCGAAGCCACACCCAGGTACAATTGCTTATCATGTATAACTGCGGTGTAACCGGTGTTTCGATCCTCTGTATCGGGGAAAATATTTTTTATGGCATTGCCATAAGTGATGAGGTCAATACCATTATCAAGGCCAAGCCATAAATTTTTATCCCTGTCCTGGAAGCCAATGCGGGCATTGTTATTTTGAATGCCTTCCTTCTTTGTAAAATGTTGCACAAATTTGCCTTCCCTGCTGATGATGATGCATCCGGCCAGGTTTGTGAAGAGTGCGATCCTGTTGGGAGCAAGCAGGCAGGCTGCAGAAATATTCTGAGTAGCGATGCTGTTGATATCCGGTGTGCTAAAACTTGTTAGTGTATCATGATGCAATATGAAAAGGCCATGCGTAAGTGTTACCAGTAAAATACTATCATTCCCAAGTGGAACCGCAGCCCTCAGGAATAGGTTTTCCTTTGGGAATTCTCCGGTTTTCAAAGCTGTTTCCCAAAGCCCGTTCTTAAAACTCAGCAATCCCTTTTCTACTTCGTATGCCAGCAACTGGCCCGAGACGCTGCTTAAAAAACCCCAGTTAACACTGTTGTACGTTACGATCTTATTATTATAATAGTTGAATATCTTTTTGTTGGATCGAAAAAAAACATGGCCTTTAAAAAAAGAAATATTCCACACATCGGCGAAATCATTATTGGCTTTACTCAAAATGGTATTGAGGGAAGTATAAACAAGGTCGCCATTGGCGCCTGGTGAAAAATAGCCTATTTCTTTTTGGCCGCCTACATAGATCCGTTTGTCTTCACCAATAGCAACAGAGCGAACGATCGTTTTATTTGGGAGCGGATATATTCTCCAGTAATTACCGTCAAAACTCAGCAGTCCATCTGTGTTTGCAAAATACATGATACCTTTCTCATCCTGCGCTATACCAAAATTTTGATTGCCTGCTTTATAGACAGCCTTGCTGTAATTAACAATGTTGGGAATGCCAATAGTGTTCTGACCTTTTGTTGTATACCAAACAAAAGCAATAAAGATCAGTGTTAGCCATTTACTCATGTAGCAATGCCGTTTCGGCTAAAATAATCACTTCCTGTTAATATTGATCGGTTATCTATATCATCTCTTTCTTTCCAAAAACTTTTAATGAAAGCCAGGCAAGCGGAACCAATACGGCACCCAGCACAAAGAAAGAAACATAACTGGTTTGTGTAAGTACAGGTACCATCCAGGTGGTGATCAATACGCCCAATACTGCCGCGGTACCGCCCATACCTGAAACCACGCCTACATTCTTACCATTAAAATAATCCGAAGGAAGGGTTTGAATATTGCCGATCAAAAATTGAAAACCAAAAAGTGTCACACTTATTAAACCAATAGCAACAGCAGGTTGTTCTTTTAAATTGTCCAGCATGAAAACAATAGCCACCAGCGATACCAGCATGATCACACAACCGATGGTGATCGCTTTCTTCCGGGCAACAACTGCATCAACACCTTTACGTACCTGGCGTGAAGAATAAAGTCCTCCAAGTATTCCGCCGATCGCTGCCATCAAATACGGGAACCATGCAAAGGCTCCGATCTGTTTAATATCAAATTGAAATTGTTCTTTTAGAAAAGTAGGTAGCCAGGTTACAAATAACCACCATACCGGGTCAATAAAAAATCTTGAAGAAATAATACCCCAGGTTGCTTTAAATTTCAGTAATTGAGACCAGGTATATACTTTTTGTTCAGTTTTTACGACTGGTTCGTTTGCAATAGTAATTTCTTTATCAAGTATGTGATCCTGTTCTTTCTTGGTTATCCATGGATGTTTATCGGGTGTTGCTTTATTAATGATCAACCAGGGAATGATCCATACCAAACCTAATAATGCAATGCCGGCAAAAGTTCCCTGCCAGCCAATAGCCAAATATAAAATTGCAATGACCGGCGCACTCACTACGGAGCCCAATGATGCACCTGCACCAAAAATCCCTTGTGCGATGGCTCTTTCTTTAGGAGGAAACCATTCCGCATTGCTCTTGGTTGCACCCGGCCAGTTACCTGCTTCACTAATTCCGAGTAAAAAACGAAAAACACTGAATGAAGTAATTGTTTTTGCCAGCGCATGTAAAGCAATGGAAACACTCCATGCAGCAATAGAAACCACCATACCCAACCTGGTGCCAATGGCATCCATCATTTTGCCGGTAACTGTTTGGCCAATGGCATAAGCGATCATAAAAAAACTGGTGATCAATGCCAGTGCATTTTTATTATCAGCATCAGCAATACCAAAATCTTTATAAATGTATGGCCACATAATATTGATGGCGCTACGATCAATATAATTTATCACAGTAGCGAGCCCGATCAAGGTTATGATCCACCAGCGAAGTCCTTTTATTTTCATGATGCCGATCGTTAAAAATCCGGTTATAAATATACCTCTTACAGTTGTTACTATTTAATTGTTGCAACAGGCACGGGATCCATATCAGTAAACTCTTTATTCTCACCAGCCATGCCCCAGATAAAACCATAGTTTGCAGTACCTACACCAAAATGCATGCTCCACGGTGCAGAGATCGCTGCTTCATGATTGGCAATTACCAAATGTCTTGTTTCCTGCGGCTCTCCCATCATGTGAAACACACGTTGAGATTCATCAACATCAAAATAAAAATAAGCTTCCATTCTTCTCGTATGTGTATGTGGCGGAACCGAGTTCCATACACTGCCTGCATCTAATTTGGTTAAGCCCATTACCAACTGGCAGCTTTGTATGCCATCGTTGTGGATGTATTTGTAAATAGTTCTTTTATTGGAAGTAGAAATATCTCCCAGG